>Ga0302251_1000085_pt1 | contig 114724 bp, 131 predicted proteins | sample AAG_RA_Gln_MG_FD_193534 | JGI IMG/M metagenome (GOLD analysis project Ga0302251, IMG submission 193534) | Enriched activated sludge microbial communities from anaerobic digester in WTTP, New Holstein, Wisconsin, United States - AAG_RA_Gln | ecosystem: Engineered > Bioreactor > Anaerobic >... | reverse complement strand
GGTTAGAACAATGGTCGCATTAAAGAGAAAGAAAGCCACTACCGTAACATATTTGAACGGTGAAACTGTAGTGGTCCTATACAGTACACCGATTGTAAGGTATAGCGATAAGAAGATAATTCTAAACGCTGGTGGGTGGCGAACCAGTACCACAAAGAACCGTATGAACCAAGCTAGTAAAGAGTATGGGCTTGGATATACGGTCTACCAGAAAAACTTTGACTGGTACGTAAGCTATCGAGGGGAAGAACATACCTTCGAGAGTAACAGTGTCACTCTCGAAAGATAGAACGGTCCCGGCATAACGCCGGGGCCTATAAGGGGGGGTTAAGAGAATGGGCCGAAATGACATGTTGGATACTATGCTCCAATACTTTGAACCTGAAACGCTTCTTGAAGAACTTGTCAACGCTATGAGCACAAGCGATGCAGGAGATTACTTCGGGTTCATATGCCGTATGCACGGCATTGATGAACCTGAGATATTAGATATGGAAAGAGATTAGAACGGTCCCGGTGGTAACGCCGGGACCTACTGAAAGGGGGTTAGAACAATGGATTATAACGCAAAGAACATAGTTGATATGGCATTACCGATCTGTAAAGAACAAGGCTTTATCCCTGTGTATAACTATATAACAAACAAACCAGTTGGCGACATAGGGCGATTGTGGAACAAAACAGACAATATAGATGCAGTCTACAAAGAGTTATCAAAGGTCGGCCTTATATGCAATAAAACCGGCGATGGTGACTACTACGTGATACATAGGTCCGACATAGAACCTGATGATATACAGGTTTGAGAGGAGGGATAGAACATGGATTGGAAAAAGTTAAACGACAAAGGAAAGCTTGAGAAATTCGTGTATAACGGCGGCGATGGAAGGGGCCGCTGGGACTACCTAGCAATAGATAATGATGGGAACTGGATACCACTTAGATTTGGCGGTCCGAAACCTGAGAACGCTATCATAAAAGCCGACAAAGGCAAAGTCCTGGCTTTTAGTCGGAAAGAAGCAAAAGAAAAGGTCCGGGAACTGGAAGAGTCCTTCAACGGGGCTCTGAGGAGGGGATAACGTGGCCGTATTCGAGGGAACACGGTATAAAGAAAGACCAGCAAGTATTACAGAAATTGCTAGGCTTATCAAAGAAGAAATAAACAACAGCCTCGAAGGGGTAACGGTCGGGGTAACGTCAAAGAAAACCTCTTTGAGTAGGTCTATTAGAATCACCATAAACAAGATGCCCTATTCAGAACTGATAATTAACAGTAGGGCAAATACTGGAAGGATAAGGTATTCAGAAGAATACCTAGAACTACAGAAGAGAATCGAGGAGATAGCAAACCAATGGAACCGACAAGAAACTATAAGCGAAGCAGATTATCACGATGCTAGTTACTATGTTGGTGTCCATGTTTCACCCGATGCAGTTATCGGGCGACAAACAAAACTCAAAGAATATGATTATGCACTTCTCAAAGATAAAGAAGAACTTGACGAGGATTACCGGCATATTGGAAATTATGATATCGGATTCCTAGATTGGAAAGGAAGGACCATAGACATACAAACAAGAGGAGCTGAGAACGGTGTAAACGCAAGCATTACTATAGACAGCAAACCGTTCTGGACCGGGACCATCGAAGGTAAGAAATTTGGCCAAGAGTTAATTGTAACCCTCTTTAACATAATAGAGGGTAGATAAAGAGAGGAGGAAAGAACATGCCTGATATGCTTATGGACGTTGATTTGAGGAAGAGGGATTCAATGTTTGAATTCCTCATAGAACATAAGAAACACGGCGATTTTAATACGCCGCAAGCATATGCCCATGACGTAAGGGTTCGGGACGTAATCAAAGCCAGGAACCGTGACAAGGCTTATAAGTATTTCGATGAAGTTTTCGCGTACTTCGAGCATTTAGTAAGTAAATTCGAGAAAGAAAACCGTCCCCTGAAGATTTTCCAGACCGGAAGGTCCGGGGGACATATAGAACTATACACAGAGAGCACAGAGTATGACAGAAGGCGGGATGAAACCAGAAAGTATTACTATCCGGTCCCGGTTATAGACGAAAGAGATGAGGAAATTGAGATTGAGGACCTTAGAGAAATAGCAAAGAAGGTCAAGACCTTCGATGCTTTCTATGAAGAACTGGTTGACAAACTGAACACATATTTGGACGAGGTAAAGGACAATGACCGATAGGAAAATCTGCTTAACCTGCAACGCCTGGAAGGCGAAGCAAGGCGGCAAATATGAACCAATCAGACGAGCCCGACCTGATATTCTAAACGTCGGTATCTGCATGGTTCATAAGAAAAGTGCACTTAGCATAAGTAAGTGTGACCGATGGAGAAAGTACAAACCAGAACCTATACACCCGGATTGGAGGAGAGTGTGAATAAATGACTTTAAGAGATGCAGTGAATTTTATCAAAGAGGCACAGGACGTGATTAACAGTTCAATGGGTCTTACAGATGGTTATGACATTAAGGAATGTTTAGAGGACGCAATTAAGCCTCTTGAAAAAGCACGCCAGGCTATTGAGGAAACATTGGAGGAATAGCAAAGCGAAAAACTCTGAACCTTTGCTTTATGGTCCCGGTACTACCCCCCCGCCGGGACCCCTTAGCAAGGGCTTAGAAAAAAGTGTGATTATACACCTTGAAGGAGGGATGCTAATGATGCTCAAAAAGTGTTCCAAATTGGCTTCCATGCTGACCAGAAAAGCATGGGACCTTGCCTGTGGAGATTACGGCTTCGCAGAGATCGAAGATACCTCTACCGAAGCCCTAGAAAAACTTGCAGCCGAACTTGAAATGGACGTGGCAAAATTCTTAGGGGCCGAAACATTCGAATACGACACAGAATGGACAAGGCATGATTACGATAATGAAGTGGTCCGTGAGGTCCGCTTCTACAAAGGACAAAAACTTGTCCATAAGGCAAACAAGCTCTATGACAACTACTACTTAGTAAAGTTAGCAGAAGAGAGACTCACATGGAGTACAGAGATTAAAGGAAAGAGAGTTACGAAAGAAAACTGCTAACCAGAAGCCACATACCGTCACGCTTTCAATCTCTAATGCAAAAAGTGTGATTATAAACTCTGAGGAGGTAGATATATGGACGAACTACAGTTTGAATTTGTTAACCTTACCCCGCATGAAATTGTGGTAAGGGTTAACGACAACGAGGTAAGAATAAAACCATCTGGCAATATCGCAAGATATGAAGTTAAACAAAGGGAATTGGGTTATGCGAATGGAATCCCCGTAGTGAAAACTGAATATGGGGAAATTACAGGACTACCACAAAAGACAGGTAATCATATTTACATTACCTCATCTCTTGTGGCCTCAAGAGTCCCAGAGAGAGAAGATGTTGTAAGCCCTGATACAGGGCCTACGGCCATAAGAAATGAAGCAGGACAAATAATTGCAGTAACCCGCTTCCAAAAACCATAAAAGGAGAATAGCAAATGATAGTTATAGTAAACGCTGAATCCGGTGACTACCTTGGCTGGGGGGAACCGGACACAATCGGCGAAGTGATTCAGGACTTTGCCGGAAAACCAGTCATAGCCTTAGCACCAGAAACTGGTGACGGCGTATTAGATGGATACGTCGATCATTACGACGGGGAAGATTGCTGGGCAGGGATAAAGTATATCCCTGAGGCCGGCAAATTCCAGGTCGAGTTCTGCTGTGATAGCAGCAGCGATCTGGACCCTGTGGGTCAGTACGAAAACTATTACGAGGCCGTACACAAGGCGAAGAGCCTTGTGGAGCCTCACGAATAGGAGGGGCGAACAAGGTTGATGGTAGGGGACGTTTACACGTCCCCCTCTATGAGCCTTGTTAAAGAAGGTGGTTGTATGACTGAAATTTACAGATGCCCTATATGCAATTCAAGGCTCCAAACATACTACGAATTCGTTCATGGAGCCTTGAGGCCGATCAGGGCAATATGTCCTAAGTGCGGGATTGTGTATCAAAGAAAAAACACAATCAGCCATTTGACAAAGGGCAAATAATATGTTAGTTGAGAGAGAGGAGGTTGATAAGATGGTGGCAACAAGGATTAACTGGAAGATGGTTCGTGAAGAGTCTTACGAGTATTTCCGTAAGGCTGACGAACCAGAGGTTGTGTATAACATAGCGTCTGAAATCTTGGAAGGCGAAGCACAGGAGAACGTCCTTGTATTTGCCCTAGACGTTAAGTTAAACGTTGCCGGGATAACTAACGTCTCCAGAGGACTTGTAAATGCTTCTCTGCTTCACGCCAGAGAGGTATTTAGACCAGCGATATTGGCAAACGCATCAGGCATAATCCTGGTCCATAATCACCCGTCCGGCGACCCCTCTCCAAGCGAAGAGGACCATAACATCACCGAACAAATGAGAGAGGCTGGGAAAGTGCTTGGAATAAAGCTGATTGACCACGTGATAATCGGGGAAGGTTCATACTACAGCTTTGAAGCCGGAAGAACCTTCTTGAAAGGGTAGGTTGATGATGAGAAGGTTAAGCAACTATATGAACGAGTATATCGTATACGGTGGGATTCCTACCCGCCGATGGAAAATGATAAAACACTTAGAATCCATAGGGGCAAGTAATGCTCCTATACAATCTACCGTAGGGCAAGACCCGGTAGATATAACAGAACTAAAGGAAAACCTAGGCATCAAAACCGACCAGGAGTTTGATGAATGGTCGGACAAAATTCTCTATGAGGAGGGGTAAAGATGGAAGAAAGAACTAAGGAAGGCATAACAAAGCTATATTTCGTGATTGAAGAGCAACCCGACGGTGTTTTTAGTGATGATGATCGCTTACATGGCATATTCTTTACAGAAGCAGAAGCTATGGAGTATTTGCAGCCTGGGGTTTATATAGGGGAATTAGAAATAGAATCCCTGCTTATTGACCCTATCCACATACAAATCTCTAAATACGCATTCTCAAGAGTGATAGAAGACAAAGAAGGAGAGGAGGAATAACGATGACAAAAATAGAGGCAATAAATTATTTCTTGCTAAAGACAGTTCATAGACTTGCACTAGAGAGTACAGACAAGGATTCCAGACAGAAGGCTTATTCGGCACTAGAGGGCTTTGGATTCAACTATCTCAGAGCTGGGGATAAAGTCTTACATGATCGAATAGATCAGATGGTAGATGATGGACTTATCGTTGTATACGACTACAGGTACGATGAAGAAACCATAGGGAATGAAGCAGAAGCAGTCTATAGGCTTGTTATTACAGGACCTTTGGATACTTATAGTCTATGGGTTATTGCCGATGATGCACAAAACGATCGTGAAGTCTGGTCCGTTGATTGGGCCGAACAAGAGGAGGAATGACTATACCAGAGACTTTCTATGCTAGGGGAATAATAATGAACGCTTTGCCTTCTCTTATAAACTTGTTCTCAAATATCAGAGAGGGTATGTTGTCCAACCTTGAGGGTTTCCAGGCGATGAGGTATGCCGTTCCAGAAGATGGCCAAGACCTGGATAATTTATATCAGGTTATTCCCATCGCTTGGAAAGAGAAGAACAAAGCTATAATCGAAAGGGCAATAGCCAAGCAACCAGACGATGAGCGTTGTTGGGCCATAACGCTTTGGCTATACGAAATGTTCGGGATTAACACCGAAGCAATCTTAGGAGAGGAGGAGTAAACGTGTTTATAAAAACCCCAGACGGGGCGATCAGGACCTCAAAGATCAATGAAATCTATATGGAAAGAACGAAAAATGAATCCCCAGAGGACAGAAACGAACTATGGGGAATCTTTGCCAGATTAGATACCGGTGAGTCAAGAGCAATTGATATGGTGTCCTCTGAAGAGGAAGCCGAAAAGGCTATAGAAAAGATTAGAGAGGAATTAAACTCTCTTGAGAGAGGAGGTTAGAGCATGGGTAGATTCATAGAATTGAGTGATGTTGCATGGAAGAAAGTCTTGGACTTCTTCCGGAATAAACTTAGTTACTTAATAGAGGACGATGGAAGCTTTGTTTTGTATGGAGAAAGCGTCCGGGATTGGGACGATCACAAAAACATGGTCCGAAGGAACCTATATAATACCCCAGAGCATTACTCAAGAGTCTTGGAAATTAGTAAACGGGGCAAAGTAACTCAACTAAGCCACAAGCAAATCAAAGATTATGAACCTCTAACAGATTCATACATCGTTGTGATCGAAGAAATTGAGGGGACAGATTATCAGGAAATCAAAGTCTATCAAAAACAACCTGTATCTCCTGGCGGCTTAAGATACGATCAGGAATTCAAGGGTCTTGCGTTATATTCAAACCAGTTGTCAAGTAAACTGGTAGACTTCTTCGAGGTCAATGCAATGGCAAAGTCTGACAAAACAATGCAACATATGATGCCTATTGAGGGGACAATGGTTATATTTGTCGATATTGGAAAGCTTTGGATGAAGATAGAAGATGAGGATATACAGGTTCCGGAAGATATCCAGGAAGAGCTTAGGCATATCGGCAAAATGATGTTCAAGGAAAAACAAGACTATCTTCTAATAATGAAGATAGGAAAAACTGAAGACTAGAAAGAGAGAGTGAAGAGTGATAGAAAACATGACGGTCACTGAAGTATGGCAAAAGGATCTGAACGATATAGTTCGATATATGGGGGAGGAATGGCGGGTAAGGAACTATTTCGTCTTTCCCCTGGACGTAAAGTCTTTTTGCCTTCAAAACAAGTCAAAGACCCTTTGGCTTATGTGTACTAAAGAAGGGGAGGTTATAAGATCGGTGACTATTCCCCGGAAATTCGACCCCGACGCGCCCATTTTGGGGTCTGAAACCTTTATTGAGACCTATAAAAGATGGGCAAAAGAAAAGAGGTCAATATTCAAAAATTCTAAATATACCTCTTGACAAAACCAGAAATATATGGTAGTTTAGTATTAGAGAAAGACGAGAGGAGGGTATTGAATGGCAGAGAACCGCCTTTTGAAAGAAGCAATTGACTTCCTGGCGGCAAGATGCGACGGAGCAACGTCGAAAGACCACCAGGGATTCAACGGAGGAGACGCTTATATGGGGCATATACTTGCTCAAAAACCATATGAGAACTGGTCTCCAAAGATGCGATACATCGCATACAAAATGCTCAAAAAATATCGGAGTCAATTATCAGAAGGCGGTATCGACTTTAGTCAAATCCCGGCCCAAGAAAAGCCCTCCGAAAAGAAAGCCATTTCTACACAAACAGCAATAAAGAAGAAGATTGTCGAAATAGAGGGGCATGAGTTTGTGTTCTCTTTCCCCTATGACCCGATGCTGGTAGATGCCATCAAGCAATTGCCCGGGCGGAAGTGGGACGGCCAAAAGAAGGTTTGGCGTGTCCCTATTCCTAAGCTGGCCGAAAATTTAGAAGGGATATCGAAGTTCGTTCAAAATTATGGCTTCGATGTTTCAGAAGACGTTTATATCGCTATGCAAGAGGAAATGGAGGAGTTCGAGAGCAATCTTGAAGCGTCGGCGGCCAGCGACGCGGAAATAGAAGTCCCCGGGCTGGCTCTCGAACTCTATCCTTTCCAGAAAGCCGGGGTAGCTTACGCTGTGAAGAACGAAAGAGTTTTTATAGCTGACGAGATGGGGTTAGGAAAGACGGTCCAGGCAATAGCGACTATTCAGAAGTTGGCAGCTTACCCGGCGTTGGTCGTTTGCCCTGCCTCCTTAAAATTCAATTGGGAAAAGGAATGGAACACCTGGGCTCCCGATAAGTCTATCTCTGTCTGGAACGGGAAGGGAGATCCGGCGGAGGTAGTCGTTATCAACTACGACATGTTGAAGAAGAGATTACCTGACCTCAAAGCAATAGGATTTAAGATAGTGGTTTTTGATGAAAGTCACTATCTCAAGAATAAGAAGGCACAGCGGACCGTCGCCGCGCTTAACCTGGTCGAGGAGATTAGATATCGGCTTCTCTTAACCGGGACCCCGATCGTCAATAGACCGGTTGAGCTTGTCAGTCAACTAAACATAATGGGACGGCTTAAAGAGTTCGGAGGATTCTGGCAGTTTGTACAAAGATATTGCGGGGCCGAATATACAAGATTTGGTCTCGATGTAAGCGGCGCACAAAACCTTAAAGAACTCAACGAAAGACTCCGCGGGAGTTGTTTAATCAGACGTGAGAAGAAAGAAGTAATGAAAGAACTCCCAGACAAGCGAAAAGTCACCATGCCGATCGAGATCGATAACCGCAAAGAATACGACCAGGCAGAAAAAGACTTGATCGAATGGGTCGGCAACAACGCCTTGAAAGATAAAGCGTTCTTAGAAAGCATTGCTCATCTTCCATGGGAAGAAAGAGAAAGGAGAATGGGAGAATGGCAAATGGACGCCGAAAAAAGGGCGGAGAGAGCCGAATATCTGGTTAGAATCGAAGCCCTTAAGCAACTAACAGCAAAAGGCAAGATGAAGCAAGCCAAGGAATGGATCTCTGACTTCATCGAGTCTGGCGAAAAGCTTGTGGTCTTTGCGACACATAAGGCGGTGGTTAACGAGATCGCCCAAGAGTTCAAATGCCGCAAGATAATGGGCGATACGCCAGCGATAGAGAGACAGAAGATCGTTGAGGACTTTCAGAATAATCCAGATACAAAGATAATTGTTCTCAACATCAAGGCAGGAGGAGTAGGCTTAACCCTTACAGCGTCGTCAAACGTCCTATTCCTTGAATATCCATGGACACCGGCCGATCTTGAGCAAGCAATAGACAGGACCCATAGAATCGGTCAGAAAAACGCCGTTACCGCCTGGTTCCTGGTGGGGCAAGACACTATCGACGAAGAGATCCTGGACCTGTTGGGTATAAAAGAAAGGGTAGTGTCGAAAACCACCAATGGAGAGAAAAGAGAGAGAAGGAAAATAATAATCCCCCACGAGAAGTGATGGTTTTTGGGCGGGGAGCCCTTACCCCCTGGTTGTTCCCTGCCTGCCTTTTTAAGAAAACAATTATTTGACAATTAAGGAGCGTGATGGTAATGTTGGCAAGTCATGTCAGTTACAAAGAGTTCGTAAAGGCATTGAAGGGAGTTGAAGGGGCAGTCTGTAAAATGGGGACGAAGCCTATCTTTGAAGGGGTTATGTTAATCGGGCAAAGAGACAGCCTCACCATCAAGGCAAATAATCTTGAAACGGCAATAGTCACAAAGATTCCGGCCTTCGTACATTCCCCGGGAGAGATCGTGGTCAATCACAAACAGACGACGAATATAATGGAGTCTTACAAGAGTTTAAAGGTTGATAAATTCCTCCTGGAAAGAAAAGAAGAAACGTGCACCTTCCAGATGGATAGGACGAAGTTGTTTAATATGCCCGACATGGACCCAGAGGAGTTCCCGGAGTTCGACGTGTCCGAAATGGAAGACTCGACAGACATCGTTATGAACACTAAAGAACTCATGTCCGCCATCGAAAAGGTGTCACCCATGGCGGCGAGAGACGAGTTTATGAGAAATCTAAACTCAGTATACTTCGCCTTTCAGGAAGCGACTGAAGAGGGCATGGTCGAGATCGTAGGTGCCGACGGGTTCAGGATGAATATAATGCCTGTCGCATACACCGGCAATAGACCGGAGAGATCGGTGGTGATTAACCTCAGATCGATTAACGCATTGTTGAAGCTGTATAAAAACGATCTCTTGGAAAGTGAAATGGTTATTGAAAGCAACGGAGAGCGCGTAATATTCAAAAGTGGGGAGACGGCGCTTCTGACAAAAGCTGTCGATGCGGATTATCCAGAGTATAAAAAGGTTATCCCCCATACAGTCTATACCACCGTCGAACTTGAGAGCGCTACCGATCTCCTGGATTCAATGAAGAGGATGCAAACCATAGCGAAGCTTGGTTCAGATATGGTCAAATTCGCTATAAATGGAGAAGTGAAATTGATTGCGCGCACCCCCGACTATGGCGAAATGATAGAGACCATGGATGGGGTAAAGGAAGGAAAAGACATTACAATAGGCTTCAATTCAAAGTTCGTAATTGAGGCCCTTAACCTTCTAAAGGGCGAAAAGGCCGAATCGGTCACAATGAAGTTCGTAGAAGCGGGTAATCCGATGATGCTTGAAAGTAGCGACGTACCGGGGTTCAGGCAGATAATAATGCCTATAAGGTTGATCTGAAAGGAGGAGGTTGGATGAGTGACTTCACTGTAAATTACTGGACGGCAAAGATCGGGGACGGGGTTTACTTCGAGGGTAAGCCCTGTATCCTGACAAATGCTATAAACTTGAACCGTAAACAGAAAATGATTACCGTTCGCGGCGGAAAAGAAAAGATCACGGCTATAATCAATAAGAAAAACCATGTAATAAGCGTTATGGGTGAGAAGTCTAAAGTGGGAGGTTAAGGATGGCTTTAACTAAAAGTCAGTTAATTGAGAAGATTAAGAAAGAAAGAGAGAATTGGGGACCTGAGACTGATCTTGAAGCGCCCATCATGACCGTCTTGGATAAAGAAGATCTCTGGGGCGAAGCCCGCGAAATGATCCCTAAAAAGTGGTTAAAGGAACATGAGGAAATAAAAGAGAGAGTCTATGATTGGGAAGATTATGACCGTATAGCCGTTTTGATGTGGCTATATGAGCAATTTGGAAAGATCTACTAAACATCTATAAGAGCTCCGACGATTGTCGGGGCTCCTATTAGAGACTTGACAAAAAAGTCTAATATGTTATGTTTGATCGAAAGGAGGAGTCTCAATGCCAAAGTTGTACCATAATAAAGTCTCAACTGAAGAGGTCCAGAAAGTCTTATACCTCTTAGACTATGCAAAAGAGAGAGGGTTGATTAAAGACTTGACCTGGACTGTGGTTAAGTCAAGGATAAGCGATCTGGCGGAGGATACGGTCGTTTCGGCAAAGAATGGATTGCCGCCGGAAACGTTTCACAAGGCCATAGAGTTACTAGAAGAGAGCGGAAGAGAGTATATGATCCCATCCGTCGCTCTTGCCTTCAATATCGGCTTGGATAAGTGCGATCTCCAAGAACTACGATGGGAACACTACAACAAAGAAGAAAATTCCTTGATCGTGGGAGATCAAAAGATCCTATTACCGGAGGCAATGCGCTGGTATATGACCTTCCAAAGAGAAGAAAACCTAGACAGCCTATTCCCTAAGAATGGACACGTAGTGTCTACTATGATAAAAAAAGAACTGGGGATAGCCACCAGGTTTTCTCAATGGAAAAACTCGTTTCTAATCCGGGTCAGACAAGGAGACTTTACAGTCGAAGAAATGTTATACCTAACCCGTTCGATAACTACAGACCCCTTGACATTAAAAGAGTTATACACAAAGCTAATGGAGTCTATTCCTCAATCGTAGTGTCGTTTTTGAACTCTGATTTAATCCCTGTGTTTAGATGGTCGTATATTATATTGTACACAAGGTCTTTGACAAACCAGCGCTCCCGAATAGTCGTTTCCCTAAAATACCTGACTATGATACTGTCATCATTCAGAACGACTATCGGACGTCGCATAAGAGTAAAGAGCTGCCCGACCTCTTTTTCCAGGATGTTTTTGATATACTCCTTGATGTCGTCGGGGAGCCGGGAGATTAAAGCAAACAAGTCAGACACGACAAAACCTTCTTCGTTCCTGTAGAAGTAGAAGAGGGGCCCGCCGGAGGTGAGCCATAATTCGCACTCATAGTCCCCAAGCACCTTCCCTATCGAAGAGAGAAGAGAGTGTTTAATAACGGTCTTAGATATCCCGTCGAGCAATCGGAGCGATTGCTTATATTCCTCAAGATCGATATGCTCATAGCCAACGCTTCTAATATAGTATTCAGGGCCGCAAATCATGGCGGCGTGCTTAACGAGAGCGTCTTCGGCATCAGGGATCTTGACCATGAGATTATCTATTGATCGGCCTATCCTATGGATCAGGACCTTATTTAGATCAAAAATCCTCTTTATCTCTTCTTCGGGTATGTGATATCGCTTGGCTAGTACGCTGACATTCTCTAAAACAATCATCTGTTTCGCCTCCTTTCTGTATTATCATCACTTAAAGCCTAACATTGATGGGAGTGGTTTATATTTACTTTTCAATGTCTGAAGTGCAACATGTACTTGAATACAACTTAAAAAAGCATAGGCCAAATTACACCGTTGGGCAAGTTGGAAATGTCTGGTATATCTACGACATTAGCGGCTATCCTTATCTGTCAGACCCACTAGGGGTTATAATAGATGTAGATAGTCTACTTTTAGCCATAAACAAAATTGAAATGTTTTTTAGAGGAGGTTGGATGTAATGGATAAACTTGCAGCGTTAAGGGAAGTTATGGAAAAAGTCCAACGAGCTAAGGGTTGGTCATACTCTACAGTATTACGAAGGATGAACGGTCTTCTCCCCGTGATTGAAAATGTCGATTCCTTAGACGCGGATGTGTTGCTTTCCGGGCTGTGGGAAAGGTACAAAAAAGGGATTATATCGGCCTCGACCTTGAATAGAGAAGCCTCGACCGTGGTAGAAATAGGGAAATTCCAGGGGAAAGCCGTCGCTTTCAAGAGATTGAAGGAAGATAGCCGGGCAATTGAGGCTCTTTCTCGAAAACAGATAGAGACTCTATTGAACCTTCTATCGGGACAACATCAGTTGCTGACTAAATTACTATTCTTTAGTGGAGCAAGGATAGGGGAAGCCCTGAAGTTGCGCGGGCGAGACTTGATGAAAGACGAAAATGGGTATTACATCAATATCAGGAACACGAAGACGAGAATGGACCGAATGGTCCCGGTTCCAAAGGAAATATGGGTAGAACTCAAAGAGGTTGCCTTTGGTCGGGAAGGAAATATCTTTTCGACCAACTACGACGCATATAGGATAGCGCTCCTCCGCGCCGGGAAGAAGATGGGGGTCCATATTCACCCGCATATGATACGTCATACATACGCCACCCAAATGGTGAAGGCAAACATAAGCGTCTTCACCATCAAAGACCTTTTGGGACATCAAGATGTGAAGGTGACGGAGCGATATGTCCACGCCGACATGTCGGATAGGATAAAGGCGGTCGCCCATGTGTTTGGTGAATAATAATGTCCGTCGATATGTCAACCATCACCGTTATCGGTCAGCAAAACAACCGACTACTCCTGGACAGACTGTCCGCCGGAGCAATTGAAAATAGACTCCATTTGATGCTCCTAGGTCCTTCTGGGCACGGAAAGACAAACCTAGCGTATTATTTTGCACGTCAATTGGAAATGGAAACCATCGAATGTCTTGGAAGCGATATCGACAGTCTGGTTATTGCTTTGCAAAATGGGGTAGAAGGTGTAATATTTATAGATGAAATTCACTTAATCCCCCTCGACAGTCAAGAGAAGCTATATAAGCACCTGGATACCGGAAGGAACCTGTTTATCGGCGCCACAACCGATCTTGATCTATTAAAAGAGCCGTTAAGAAATAGGTTTACGGTTACTCTCGAATTAGAGTCTTACTCCCTAATCGAGTTGGTAAATATAGCTTTGAAGGAGACGTCGGACAATGAGTTAGCCTGGTTCGCCGTCCATATAGGTCAATTAGTTCCCAGGAAGATCTTAGCGGCGGCAAAGATATTAAGAACGCTTGCCCTCGAACAAGCTACGCTCGAAAAAAAGATCCAATCGATTCTGATGATGAGTACAAACGTCTTAGGAATCGATAGAAGAAGCCGGGCATACCTGAAAGCTATAGCCCACGGCAAACCGATGGGAGTCAGCAGGATCTCCGGGATAGTGAATGAAAAAAGAAGCACTCTGGAGATCGATGTTGAACCCTATCTCTTAAGACAAGGATTCATCGTGTCGACCCCCAGAGGCAGGCAGATAACGGAATGGGGTTTGAGGACACTAGAACTGACTGACTCGATGACTGAAGACTCTATAAAGTATCTGATCGGTCAGTCGGTAGCAAACATCAATTGCTGGACGGAACATCCATATAGTCTTGGGCGAGCGTTCGCTCTCTGATTGCCCAGCGGCGAAGGTCAAGCACCTTCGAGGCTATCGGAATAACGAATTGCTTGCCCCCCTCTTCAATTACGTTAACGACTTTTGCTTCACTTACTGGCATAAACCCACTCTCAAGAACCGAAACGTTCCCCAGGACAAAGATATAATACTCGTCCTCCGGCAAGACACTAAAAACTTCTTCGTTCGCACAGAAGCTTCTAATTCCCTCTTCATTGTCGGCCCTTGCAATAACAACACAATTGCTAGACGGAAAAAACACCTTCATACAAAGCCTCCTATAGTAGATTTACCCAATGATTGCAGGGAGTCAAAACAAGATACTCCCGTCTATTTGCCTTGACGATCAATATATCGTTGCCCTCAAGATATTCGTAGACTTTCTTCAAGCCTCTCTTGAAATTTATTGGTTCTATCTCTTGAAGCTCTTGAAGAGTAATTCCCCCACATAAGAACTCAATAAAATCAGTCAATCTCATAAGGATAAGGGTTAGTTCGTTATCTTGCCGTACTAATATCGTGTTATGCTTGTTAACATCAATTAAGGCATACAAAAGTTTAAAAGCGTCTTTCCTGATTTTTACTTCAACCTTCAAAACCTTGCCGTTATGAGATATGTGGATGTCTCCTTTGGCAAATTGTGTCCCCCCGCTCATCGGTACTCTCTTCGCTTCTATCCCGCTCTCCTTGAAGATGTGAACAAGTTGGTTCTCGCCGCGGTATCCCTTGCGATAAGAATTAACCATTATTACTCCAGGGGAATTTCCTTCTGTATTGCCTTTAGTATATTTATGTATTCCTGTAATTCCGCTCCGCTTATCCTCTTAACAGCGATCTTTTTCTCGAACAATTTTACCTTTTTTATGCCCTCTGAGTCAAGGAACTTTGAGTCGGCGCTTTTCCTTAATTCAAAAACCTCTTCGAGTAATAGGGAAATATCTTCAGTTTCTCCCTGTGATGTTTGTGGTATGGGTTCGTATAACTTAAGCCCTTTGGCAGTATTGGGAAAACGCTGATAAGTTCCTAACGCGAAGTCTCTAATCTTCTCAAGCCTTTCCTGCATTGCCAGTATGTTTGCGTCAAACTCTTCTATCGACTCGCCACCAATTATGGTTGTTACCTTCAACCAGTCTTCGTCAACCTTTTTAGTAACACTGACTTCCATTGATAACTTTTTCTTCACTTCATCCATGCTTCTACTCCTTTTTCGTTAGTCTTTATCCATTCATTATTATTGTATGAGTGACCAATAGAGATCCTTGGCATAACTTTATGAGGTGCTTTCTTCGGCTGCCATAGGATCAACGTCCCGGGAATATAATTGACGCCTTTGTCGACTTTCATGTATTTCATCTCCCCTCCAAAAGGGAATTTGAGCAATAATATATATCCAAAAGTACCCTTCGTCTCCTTAAGCACATATACAGGGTAGAAGTCGTATTGGTATTCGAACTCGTCTTTGGCGGCCCGGTACATGGCATAACTATCACGATTCCAGGGAGAGACGGGAAATCCCAGGAGTTCTGTTTGCTCCCGCATCAAGTCTTTTAAGTCTTTATCCAGGATAAGTTCAGGAGGCCCGAAGAAACCTATCGTAGCAAGAATGTTTTTTATACTTTTAGGAAGCGAGCCATATCCGGCAATCATCAAAGACGAAACCTTCTCATAAGGATCTTTGAGTTCGCTAATCCTCTTTCTCTCTAAATACGGGATCGATTTTGCCAGCTCTATAACTTTCTCGACCTTCTTCTCAGAGAATCCTTTTACACCCTTCAAGCCAAAAAGTATCTCATCGGGCGGGAGCGGCTTAAACCTATCTGAAAAAAGATCGAATCGAGGGGTAACAATCTGCCCTAAATTCCCCCATTCATAAAGAAAACTGCGTTGTTCTTCTGCATCAGTAGCGTAATTCAATAAAGACGCATAATAGATATTGGGATAAGACTTCTTTATCACCATGTCTTTTAAGCTGTGTAGTGCATAGCATACACTGTGCGACTTATTGAATCCATACCCTGCGAACGCTTCGACCCATCCCCAAACCTTATCCGCGACCCCTACCTCGTAACCTTTTGCCAGGACCTTCTCGCGGAACTTCTCTTTGAATGACTCCATTAACACCGCATCTTTCTTGCCAATGGCTCTACGGATGTTGTCGGCTTCTGATAAGGTAAATCCGAAGTTGGCAAATATTTCAAGGACTTGCTCCTGGTAAATCAAAACTCCTTTGGTTGACTTAATGATACTGTCTACCTCTTTAACACCCAGAAGTTTGATTTTTCTAGTCTTTTTGGCTTCTGCGTATTGCTCTATAAACTCTTTTGTGCCGGGTCGGAATAATGCTACCGCATCGGACAGCTCATAGAAGTTAGAAACACTAATCGCCTTAAGCGTGTTCCTCATTCCGTAACTACTTAATTGAAATGCACCTGTAACATCCCCTTTAGAAATCAAATCGTAAATTCTCTTGTCATTGAGCCTTAAAGTGAGGTTTTTGCCTGTTATTGTAAAAATATTATTAAGCATCTCCTCTCGTCTTGAAAGCTCTTTAAGTCCCAATATATCGAACTTTACGAAATTTAAGTTTTGAACGGCGTCGAGATCGAACTCAGTCGCCCAAACTTTTGATTCTGCGTCCCATCTTTTTGGTAACAGCCGGGTAAATTCAGACACTATAACACCACAGGCGTGGATACCTATAGTCCGCACCTTTCCTTCGAGAGAACGCGCCAACTCTCCCTTGTCGAATTTGTTAAGAAGGCTCTTTATCTTCGGGGTCATGAGTTCGTCAAAAGACGTGGCAAAGGGGTCACATTCCTTCAGGAGGTCGTTGATCTCTGCGGGACTGATGCCGAAATATCTCAAAGAGTCTCTAAGCGCCAGCTTAGGCTGATATTTGATAACGGTCCCCACTCTTGAGACGTTGGCTTCCCCGAACTTCTGTTTGAACATCTCAAAAACTTCCACCCTTCTGTCGTCGGGAATGTCCAGGTCGATGTCAGGAAAGTCTTTTGCCGCAATTGAACCGTCGGCTTTGATCTTTATCCTTCCTGGATTCAAGAATCTTTCAAACTGGAGATTAAATTTCAAAGGATCTATCCCCGTTATGCCTAGAACATACGAAAGCAAAGACCCGGCGGCGCTGCCCCTTCCATGCCCCGGCTTGATCCCCTTGGTCCGCATCTCCCTGATGAGCTCATGCAAAAAGGCGAAGTATGAATCGAACCCATATTTGTAAATTTGTTCCCGTTCATACTTGATGCGAGTCTTGTATTTCTTCTGGTCTTCTGGATTGTTGATCCGGTCCAGAAAGATTCCGATCTCCCGATCTATGATTTCTTTTGAACCTGGGATCACCGGGAGCTGCGGGGGAATAGACGGCAGGGCTAAAGGTTCGTAATTGTCCAGAAGCAAGGCAGTGTTCTTGACCCATTTCTCGTCCAGAACAGCCTTGAGTAAAGAAGTCCTGTCTTTTAACCAGAGTTCGTTGGTGTCCATTTCGATCTGTTTCGAGTAAGCGATAGATTTTATCTTGTTGTGCAACAAACTGTCTTCAGGACGAAGGTAATGAGCATCGTTGGTAGCCACGACCGGAACTTTGTGTTTCGTCGCCATGGTAAGAAGGGTGTTCATGGCCTCCGCTTCTCCGGGAATGTAGTGGTTCATGATCTCGACGAAGAAATTGCCCCGGGCAGCAAACGCCGGGAACAAACTCTCGTCGATCAGGAAGATAGACTTCATACAGGCTGTGGAAACAATAATCTCTCTAAACCTGTCTTCGAGCAAAAGGTGCATATCTAAAGCGGGAGAACCGTTAAACACAGTCTTCGATGCTTCTGCATGTAATTCGATAAGTTGTTCGTAGGCTCTCTGGTTAGGCGCCGTCAAAGTGACATGACCGATCGACTTCCTACTGGCCTCTCCAATGTAAGCATAAGCCTCAACTCCGGGAATAAGTTTGACTTTTGTTTGCGGTTGAAGACCCAAAAGGTCGTACATACCAGCCATCGTTCCGTGATCGTTGATAGTCAATGCGTCAATGCCTAGCCTTTCGGCTGCCTCAACATACTCTTTTATCTTCGGAACGGCGTCTTGTGCTGAATATTCACTGTGGTTATGCAGGGAAACAAACAAAACGGGCCTCCTAACTTTAGTTTTTTGCCTTAGCAACACAAAACGATGCTAACACATCAGTTGTAATCTGTCAAGTCATACAGTAAATTTAATCCTTTTTGGCTTTTATAAACAGTTATAGCAGCAAATGGCAAATATGCCGTGCGGCGGCCAGTCCCCTTGCAAGGGAAACCATATAAGGAAGGGTTATAACTAAATAAAACATACCAAGATCTTAGACAAGATCTTAAAGAACAAGATCTTACGGTTCTTAAAGATCCTAAAGACTCACTAAGATCTTGTTCGTCTTTAGTCTCTTTAAGAACCTAGCCAAAAGTTGACAAAACGAACTAAAACAAAGACAGTCAAAAAGAACCGTCAAAAGACAAGACAAAAGACTGTCTAAGAACAAACAGTCAAAAGAACAAACAGTCAAAAGTCAAAAGAAGGAACTGTCAAAAAAAAAGACAGTCAAGAACTAGACAGTCAATAGCCAAGAAGACAGTCAAAAGAAGATAGTCAAAAAGACGAACCAACCCTGTGAAATTAACAGGCGTAAAAGGGAAAACCAACCAAGTAAGGCAATGACAGGTAGAGAAAATGAAACCAAGTAAAGGCAAGAATAGACTAAGAGGCAAAAAAACCCCTTCGGGGGAAAACATATCCCCACTTACACTTGACTATCGACTATTTGAACTGACTGTCTTTTTTGACTTTTGGAAGTTAGGACAGTAGGAGAGAAGACAAAGAAAAGGGGGTGTGGGGGAAAGGAGAAGGGAGGGAGGGAGGAGGGGAAGAAACCTTTTGACGGGGAAGAAAAACGCGCGAGCGACCCGGGCCGAAAAAGCCGATACCTTGAAATTCGCAAAATAATGCCTCAATTTTGCATTTTTTACCTCCGGGGGTAGAAATACTAGGGTTCGGGGGTAAACTTGCAAATACGGGGCAATATTTCACGAATTAGGGGGTATCTTGCCGAAACTGATAATCGACTTGAAGACATTTGACTTTTTTGACCACCTGCCATAGGCAAAAACCAACAAAAACATCAATACCCTTTATTTCGCAATTAAATGCCTCGTATTTGCATTTTTGACTTAAGGGGGTAAGAAGTTATGGGTTAGGGGGTATAAATGCAATGGCGGGGCAAAATTTTGCGAATTTGAGGGTACTGTGGTCGAACTGATAATTATCCATCGCAAAAATCACTTTTGACTTCTCAGAAAAGATTATTTGACAGAATTGCATACAACCCGCACAAACAAAGGCACAAAAGAATTTTTGACATATGACTTGACAGATTTAGACCTCCATGCTATGATGGGTTTGTAGCGATGCGAGGTCATTGACATTCGAATAGGCGGTGCACATTTGAGAAATTCGTCCTTTGTGAATTATGTGGACCGGATAGCTATTCTTTCGGGGGTGGCGGCGGAGAAAGTCCGGGAAGTTCTCTATGCAACCTTCAAAGACATATCGTTTCTGGTCAAGACGGGTAATACGGTTTCTGTGCCGTACCTCGGAGCGTTCAAGGTTCGCAATGGTCGGGTGACATGGTATTTGCCGAAGGAGTTACGGGAGATTCATCCGAAAAAGAGTTATGCAACTGCCAGCAATCGGCGCAAGCTCCCTGAACAAGTCGATATTGACATCGAGATCGAGCTCGGGAAGGAGAACTCTTGAGCAAAGAACTCATAGCCAAGCTTGTTGAAATGTTGAGGACAGTCGATGGTTGGCAAAACGCCAGGGCCGATTACGGTTTTGTCGGCAAGCTCTTGAATGAACACGGAGAAGCGCCGGTAAGACGGGCTTTGATGACTCTGGAAAGGGTTGCGAGACTCTATCCCCCTGAAGGACTCCGCGGGCTCTTCATCAGCCTTATTCAGGAAGCGAAAGAACAACTTGAGATCCAAGAGACGGCTAAAAGGCAAAGAGAATTTCTCAAGAAGAAGACACAGCTCCAATTCAGGAGGCTTAATGAACGCTGTTGAACTCTTAAAACTGGCATGGCAATACCGCAACAAGATTGATCTGACAAGTCTGTTGTCCCTGCCGCCGCAATCGCTTGGAATATACCATGAGTTCCCCGAGGCGATATCCACGTCGTCAACACTCGAACAAGTCAGAAATAAGGTCAAAGAGAAGATTACCGTTAAGTGGTTGGAAGAACCCCTAAACGAACAATACGGGCCTGTTGACTTTTCCTGGTTGGTCGGTGAGTTCAGACAAGACTTTCATCGACAAAAGCTCCGGGAATACATAGACGAAGTGGACGACCTGACATCGGTTCAGTCTTACATAGACCAGATACTTCAGGAAAGAACTGAAGAAGTGGTCAACCTCGAAGATCTCAAAGAAAAAATCCTTGACGAGTATGCGGTCCCCCAACTTATTGAAACTTTACCTTTTGGTTATGACCTTCTTGATAAATTCACATTAGGTATGCCAAGAGGACAACTGATAATTGTAGCAGCCGCTCCAGGACTAGGAAAAACTACATTTGGACTTAACGTTGCGATCCGTTCACAAAAGCCGGTGCTATTTTTTAGCATCGAGATGACAAAAAGGGAACTATTTGAAAGAACTCTAAGTATTAGGTCGGGCATACCCCATCGGGAAATTAAAGCCCACCGGCTGAAAAAAGAGGATATTGACCGTCTTTATAAGACGTGTATTAGAAATATATACTGCGATGACTCCTCTCAGCTTACGGTCGGGCAAGTGCGAGCAAGGCTATCGAGCTTTTGCCGAAAACAGAAACCAGGTTTAGTCATAGTAGACTACCTCCAACTTATGAACGACCCGGCCAAAAAGAATGAATCTGAAGCGTTGCGAATCGGGAGAATAACCTATGGCTTGAAGGCCATAGCCAAAGACTTTGATGTTCCCATGATACTTATATCCCAACTCAACAGGGATTACTCAAAACGAACGGACAAAAGACCCAAGATGTCGGACCTGAGAGAGTCCGGCGCGATTGAACAAGCGGCCTACATGATATTTCTCTTACACAGAGATGATTACTTCGACTTTGAATCTATGAGACTGACAGAAGAGGAAATAGTACCTCTCGAACTCATAGTAGCGAAAAACAGGGGCGGAGGAACCGGACTGTTAGATTTTGAGCTGAACCTTCCCACCTTTACAATTGTCGAGGCCGACGAAGACCTCGCTAGAACGGACACTATTAACGTCTAAGGAGGCAATACCTTGATACTAAATGAATATTCAGGGGTAATAACCAACGTAAGATCCGCAAAATCGAAGAATGGGACACCTATGGCCTTGATAACTCTTGAGGCGAAGAACCGCAAAGGTGTCGCAAAATCGATCAACGTTATCCAGATGAACCCCAAACTAAAATTGAAAGTTGGATATGTCGTATCGATCAGGAGTTATGACGAACCAGGTCCCAGCAAGAACGGACAAATCACTCACTTCGTCGATGAAATAGATGTCCTAGGGGTTAACCCTAGAGTCAGTGGCGAGTCGCCTGCGGAGAAACCAAGGTCTGGTGGCGGAGGATATAACTCCGGTTATAGATCGCAGGAGTCCGCACAAGCCAGCGTTGAAGACGACTTCGATATAGGCGAAGACGGAGACGACGGAGGAGACACCCTGCCTTTTTGAGTTCCAGCGTTTTATAGAAGTTCTTTCTCCCAGACTAGATTCGTATGCCATTCAGCGTCCTGAACACGGCTATATGGCCGTCAGGGAACCTTTAACCAAAGAAGTTCTACTCAGGCATGTTCGTGGGCTGGAAACAGTCGGTTGTTATCTGGTCCACGAACAGCTTACTTCCAGCGCTGTTATAGACATAGACACGGAGATAGACTTAAGGGAGACTTTTGAAATAGCCAAAATAATCCAGAAAAGATTTGATGTGTTGGGGTTGCCTTCTTCTTTAGAGTTCTCGGGCCGTCGAGGTTTTCATCTCTGGTTCTTTGCCGAAAGGCCGCTCCCCGCGGTTGTATGGCGTGAAGCACTTTACTATGTTCTGCCCGAACATTTACGACCTCCAGTCAGGGGACAAGTCTCCTGTGAGATATTTCCGAAACAGAACTTGATTGCTCCGGGATCTCTTGGCTCTCTTATTAAACTCCCCCTTGGTAAACATCGATGGGGAAAATGGAGCTGTTTCCTCGACCAGAGCGGCAAACCCTCTCCTTTTACCTACTCTTATGTCGATATAGACTCGGTGTATGGTTTAGGGAAGAGAGAACCCAAACCGGAAAAAGAATTGACCCCCGAAGAAGAGGCCCGGCAATCCACGAGAGAAAAAGTCAGAAAAACAATCAATATGCAAGACCTAATTAAAAGCGAGTTCGGGATATACGTTCCTGAGAGGAGGCAATTCAGGTGTCTCTTTCATGAAGATTCCCGACCTTCGGCGGCGATATACAACAACATCGATGGCTGGCTATATATCTGTTTTGCCGAAGGTTGCCGCAAGAAGGGACGTGATGTTATCGACATAATAACGGAATCGAAGGGGTATAGCGAGTGGGACGCGATAGCTTATTTACGGGATTGGTGGAGGCGGAACGGTGATAATAACTCTTGACGAATACGAAGATATTAAAAAAGTCTCTACCGGATTCCCTAATCTTGATTATGCAATGGGCGGGGGATTCATAGAAGGTTCTTCCAACACTATCGTTGGAGAAGCCAAATCCGGTAAGAGTAGTTTTTGTGTGCACTTTGCGGCGTTAGCACAGAAACGAGGCAAAAAGACTCTTTATGTTTCTATCGAAGCCCGCCCACATTTACAATACATGGAGTCTTTGGGAGTGGTTAAAAACAAGGACTTTTCTATCCTTATTCCCGAAGGCGCAGCCGAAGAAATGTTGGATGAGATACAGAAGAAAATCCTACTAGAAGACTACTACATCTTGATAATTGACTCAGTTGCCGCCATGACTCCCCAGGACGCACTTAGTAGAAGTTTTCAAGAAGGGGATAAGGTAGCCTCGCTGGCAAAGTTAGCAACCAGTATGCTCCAGCGCTTCACCCCCATAGCCAACAAGAAAAGAATGATTATCTTGTTGATAAACCAACTTAGGGAGAATATTGGTTATCACGGCAAGCATATGCCCGGCGGGGCGGCTATCGAGTTCTATTCCTCTCATGTCCTATATATGAAGGAAGACAGAGCTAAGGGAAATAAAGACTTCAAATACATCAATGTCGCAGTCAAGAAGTCGAGACTAAACACCGAAGGTGCTGAGGTCGCATTGTATAAATCGAGGACGGGGCCGTATTCACGCTGGTTGTCTGCCGTCGATTATATAAGTACCAGAGACCTTCTTAAGCGGGGAGGTTCTTATTACTCGATCAAGATTGAAGAAGAGGAATATAGAGCCCATGGTCAGCTTGGCTTCGTTTCGCTTTTGAAAGAGAAGTATGGCGATGTTGACACCTTTATGAATGAAGTCAAAAAACAATACCCGGAAGAGGAGGTGGTTAATGAGATTGTGGAATTGGAGAAAGAGACCAAAACTGAAAATATACCTAGAAGAAGGAGCAATAAAGCCAAGCAGGGCGTATGAAGAAGCCGCGGGACTAGACCTGTATAGCACGATGAGCTACAAAATACTTCCTTTTGACCAGGCAATAATCTCTACAAAGGTGTATTTAGCTATTCCTACCGGGTACGTAGGGCTAATAAAACCAAGAAGCGGACTGGCAGTAAAACAGAAACTTGACACTAGGGCAGGGGTAATAGACTCCGATTATAGAGGGGAGGTCCGGGTAATACTTTATAACGCGTCGCACACGCCCGTATACATCTCCAAAGGAGATAAAGTCGCACAGCTTATTGTAATCCCCTGCTTGACAGATGATGAATACTTACCGATAGACAAAATTGAAAACACCGAACGCGGAACTAAAGGTTTCGGTAGCTCAGGCAAATAGGGAGCAGTAAATGGACGAGACTTGTGAACAAGTAAGAGAAAAGACCAAAGAAGAAAAGCGGCTAGACAAGATCGAGCAGATAGCAAAGGTTTGCCATGAAGTCAATAGAGCCTATATCAAGGCTATTACAGGGGAGGACGTTCCTTCATGGGAAGATGCTCCGAGCTGGCAAACCGGTTCTACAAAGGTCGGAGTGGAGCAGGCATTAAACTACCCGGAGATATCGCCGGAGGAACTTCATGATAATTGGGTATATTTCAAACTAGGCACTGGCTGGACATATGGGGAAGAAAAGAACATCGATAAGAAAACACATCCGTCTCTGATCCCATACAAAGACTTGCCTGAGACGGAAAAAGTCAAAGATCACTTGTTCAGGGCGGTCGTAAACGCTCTTCGCAACACTTAGATTAAGGAGGACGCATGTTTTATATCAGAGATCAGCAAAAGAATATGGTAAATATTGCCAACTTCGACGGGCTACAAATTACCAAAGGGAAGCTTAAAAACAAGGAGAACCCTGAAGAAGAGGCAAAAGAAATCCACACCGTGATTGCGTGGTGGAGGTCGAAGATCGACGAGAAAAATGTCAATTCACAGCTCCTTTTCGCGGGAAGCAAGGAAGCTTGCGAGAAATACCTCGAAGGTATCTGGGAACTGATTCAGGGGAAAAAGAAACGGCTCACCAAGGAGTAAGTCGTGCCAGCGAAGGGATTTAGGTCTAAAGCCGAAAGACGTATCTACAAACTGCTATCCAAGGCTCTCCCTTCTACGGCGATCGAAACTGAATACTTTGTCAAAACGGAAGGTCAGAGGTTGTTTTTCGACCTCTACCTTCCTACTTTTAAGGTAGCGATTGAGATACAGGGAGACCAGCATTACGAAGAAGTCCCGTTCTTCCATGGTAATTCTGAAGAGGTCAGGAAGATTAATTTTTCTAACCAGAAAGAAAGAGACCGGATAAAGCGAGAGCTTACAGAATACGGTCTTGGATTGATAATCCTGGACTATAAAGAAGCCATGAGTATTGATGAAATGGGACTAATTGAATTGCTAAAGAAGGAGGTTGCCCGCCGTGATTCGGAATTTTAAGATCGATTCCGACCTACAGTACAATGTCGAAATCCCGATACGTACTCCTTCATCCATATCAGAGGTAAGAGGCGATGTGGAAAAACTTTTCGTCGCACAAGACCAGTTGATAGACGTCATTTCCAGGCTAAAGACTAAGAGGACAATTGTCTATAACAACAAGAAGGCGGAATATGCGCGGCAGGCGTCCACAAAAACAGATGCAAAAGAAGCTTTAAGACACGACAACGACGTTGAGACTCTTGAGACTGCCATAGAGAGAGCTGTGCATTACCATGAAATGGTGACGGAAATGTTGGCCTGGTATAGGTCGTTACATAGCTCGTATTCGAAGGAGTTAGCTTGATTCTGTTTGCCGACTCTCCGCTGTTTATAACTATGTATAGTCTTGCCTCATACCTTATCCGTGAAAAAGTCCGTGAAAGAGGAATCGGGATGTATAACACAGCCATGGACTTTGTAAATTTTTTCTTTTCCCGGAGAAAAGAGACTTTGTGGACGGTTCTTTGTCTCGCCAACGGAGCTAAGATTGCTATTCCCTATTCTTCGAGAGTTCAGTCTTTAGTAATGGGGTTCCCTATGATGGTTAAGAGTTATGAAGCCAAAAACGTGGGTTTTATGACTTCGCTTGACATGAAGTACCGAACTCCTTATCTGAGTCAAAAAAGTCGGCTTGACTCAGATAACACAGATATTAATGTTGGGCGCCCTCATCTTGATGTTTTGTCGGCGCAGTTCTTTGACTACGACTTTATAACACATAAGATGAAATCTCCCTGGAGAATCCCTGTGAAACTGAGAGGTCTTTCATGGAAAGGGGATACTTTTAAGTCTTTACTCCCCGGAGAGGACAACGAAATCTTAAGTCTTTTGATCGGAGAGACCCCCCAGCGGCGGTCGTTCCCCATGATCGCTTCGTTAAAGAGACATGCTCACTATAACATGATTAGATACATGTATGGGACAGAGACGGAGAACGAATCGGACCTGGCTATGCTATACCCCCTTACTGAAGCTCAATATTTCTATCTGACCTTCCTGGTGGGGTATCCTCCTAAACTTGACGGGACTCATATTTACGTACCGTATATGACCAAAAAGAAGGGTACGGTTTCGCCGGATTATCCAGTCTTAGACATCTCGTTTGTATTGCCTAAAATGTTTCGAGAATTGCCCTGGGATAATTTTCACGACTTCAAAACCTCTTTGCAGGTTGTCTTGAAAGAAGTCATCCGCTGGTCCTACTCGCCAGAGACGGCACAGCTTTACTCGTTGCTTCACCACTTGTTGTATTTTATATATATCCCGGTCATAGATAGCTATGTCATAAAAGAAGAACATCCCGCAACCTCTGTGTCCTGCAATACAACGAATAAATCGACGGGTTTTGTTGCTAATCTTGGGCTTGTGCTGTCTACCATAACCACAGGGGATCATATCCCCACGCCGACTTACTGGTTCGGGAGGGATCTGAAATAGAATACATGTCTATTATCACCTTTGAAGGAGGTCTGGCAAAAAGCGACCTCCTTTCTAAAGAAGCCGAAACGGCGGTTTGCATCGAAAACGGCAGGATTAACAACCCTCCGGCGGGAGAAACTGTCGAGTCCATCATCCAGAAACTAGAAGAACAAATAAACCTTGTCGTAAGTAATCCACATACGATGTTATCCTGGAAGAAGTTCAAAGAAGACGACTCGCTAGGAGTCCAGGTAATGATATACTCCCAGACCCCAAAAGGATTATTGTCGCTCTACCGCATCTTCAAATGGAGTTCTAACATACCGGAAAGAATCGAAAAAATCAAAGAGACTTGCCAAAAGTTGGAGCTTTTCTCCTGGAGGCCAGGTCTGAAGAGCTAGGAGGTAACATGTTCAATTTTCTAAAACAGAAACCTAAGTCTTTGCCGGGGTTCATTCTGCAAAAACAACCTCTCGACGCCTATATCCTTACAATACCCGATGAAGAGTTCGTTCTCTCTTTTACTCCAGGGACACGGCTCTTCTCTATAACTCACAAAGGAAAAGAAATCGACACCCGCAATTTAGACAAAGTAAGTATCTCTCCTTTCTTCCTGGTGAGGTTAAGGGCGAAATACGGGTTCAGTGCGCATTTATCTATCAATGGGTTAGGTATAGGGATAATAACCACGGCGGCTAAGATATTCATCTTTGGGAAGATGAGCTATATGGAGTGGCGGGGACTCCTGAAGGAGCATACTTGAATATAAGTCGGTTCTGGACTGTCCTTGCTCTTGTCTTCGTAATTCTCGCCGGTGCCGATTCCCCCGTGTTGCCAGGTAGTTTCCTTAATATATACAACTCTATATATGAACTCAGCCCCGACATACCAGAGGAAAACGCGATCATTATATCTCTGACCCTTCTGGATGAATACGGACGATTCGGCACGGTAGACCCCTTGCTAATGGTTGCCGTAGGATATAGAGAGACTGCCTTGCAAAACGTCACCGGTGATGACGGAGGCTCTATAGGATATTTCCAGATACAGAAGGTTGCAGTCGATTATCTCTGTATGTTTTTCGACGATATAGAAGAGGCTTATAATCAACTCCCATATCATGAGGCTTTGCTTTCAGATATAGAGTTACAGACCAGAATGGCCTTCCGCTATATGTATATGATGACTGTTTATTGGTGGGCCGGGGACATCGACCAGGCTATTGCCAGTTACCAGGGTGGCCGTGGCGATACCCCTTATTACAGAGACGTGATTGCAATTTATGACTCGATAAAAGGAGAAGAGTAATGGAAGAAGAAGTATTGGAAACTGAAGATAAGATAGTAGAAGATCCTAAAATCTATGATGGTCGGGTGGTAAGACATCTAACTGCCAGCAACGTAAAGACTCTTGCGACTTGCCCGCGGAGGTTCTATTACGATAGTAGAGAAAGATCGAAATCTACCGGTCCCTTACTGATCGGCTCCCTGGTCCATGAATATATGGAAAAGAACCTGACTGAAGAACTTCCTCAGTCAATAGACATGACTGGATTGAAGGTCACTGATTGGGTCTCGTTTCATAAAGCTTACTCGCTTCTTCAGAGGCCGATCGAGTATAGTAAAGAACGTTGCTTGGCGGTAGAACTCCCCTTCGAGATAACCCTCGACAACGGAGTCAATGTCGGCGGGAAGATCGACTTGATATATCAAGAAGACGGATATCTACTCATAAACGACTTCAAGACCTCGAAGACTGCCTTGACCGACGAGGATATCAAACACGATATCCAGTTGAAGATGTATCAACTAGCCATAACCGAAATAGCCAAGATGACTATGGCGCAGAGAGAAAAAATGATAGAGGTAGTTACTGATCTCTATGGTCCTTTGTCTGAGATGAATAAGAGTTTCATCCTTTCTTTCGATCAAGTTCCTAACATAATGGTTGCTCTCGATTATCTCTGGCTTGATAAAAGAGTCGAGACAAGATATTCCGATTCTCAGATGGAGATTTTCAAAGAGTACCTGAGCTACCTTTGGTCATTGGTTACTTTATTCGGAGATTCTGAAGAGTCGTTCGAGACTAATCCCGACAATCTCTGTTACTGGTGCGGGCATAAAGCGAAATGTCCGGCGTACAACTTCGACATCAAAGAAGAAGTCAGCCCTATTGAAAAATATATACAATACAAGCTGAAAGCGGGTTGGCTGGATAGGGAGCTTGGCGAACTCCAACAGCAACTTATTGAACACGCCGGTGGGAAACCTTTTGCGACGGACACGCACAACTTCTCTATAAATCAAAAAGAGATGAAACCCATAAACACAAATCTCGCGGCGGAACGACTTGGCGTCCCTGAAGCTAGTACCACAGACCAGATAGTAGCTGCATTGCTAAGAAAAATAGGGACTACAGATGAAGAAATCTTCACTATAAAATATTCCAAACCGTATATCAGTATGCGAAAGAAGAAGACGTGATCGTTATGTGGCATCACAATAAGAAAGGACAATGCTTTAACTTCTCACAATTAAGAGGCTTTGAAGTAAGAGAGGGAAAGACGGCATTAGACGACTCCTTTGTGGTGGCGGACGACCGACTCATAGAACAATTCCCCAACCGGGAATTATGTAGTCTTTTTGTAGACTACCTTTTAAACAAAATTAGGACTGGACAGAACCTGGCGACTTATAAGGAGTTCGTGAAGAGTATTCCTTATGAGAAACGGAAAGTCGCTGATCCGGTTATAGTCCCTAGTTGATTCTCCTAACCAAAACAATATAAAATCCCAGGGAGGTGAATGTCGGCCTACGGGCCGACTTTTTCTATGGAAGACAAAAAGACTATAGATGTCGAAAAAGTTATTGATGGTTATTTGACTGAAACCGATTGGAGGACTAAGGAAAGTTCGACTGTCACTTACTCGATTGGAGGACTTATCCTCCATGAAGCAGGTGCAATGACGGCTAATTACTGGCTGGGTAAGGTTTACAACGAAGATATTGCCAATGCGCATAGGAATGGAGACTTTCATATACATGACCTTTCAATGCTTTCGGGTTATTGCGCCGGGTGGGACCTCGAACAACTCATACGCGAAGGATTAGGCGGCGTTTCTCAGAAACTGTCCAGCTCTCCGGCGAAACACTTATCCACGCTTATAAACCAGATGGTCAACTTTATGGGGATTATGCAAAACGAATGGGCCGGTGCGCAGGCTTTCTCCGGTTTCGACACTTATCTTGCCCCCTTCGTCAAGATAGACAACCTATCTTATAAAGAAGTCAAACAGTGCATACAATCATTCCTATTCGGACTGAATACACCCTCTCGCTGGGGGACACAATCTCCCTTTTCCAACATAACTCTTAACTGGACAATACCAGAGAGCTATAAAGAGAAACCGGCAATAATAGGCGGAAAAGAACAAAGCTTTACATATGGGTCCTGTCAAAGAGAATCGGATATGATAAATAGGGCTCTCCTGGAGCTATACGACGAAGGAGACGCTAATGGCCGCGGCTTTCAATATCCTATCCCGACGTACAATATCGGGAAAGATTTTGATTGGGACAACCAAAACACCCGGCTCCTTTTTGAAATAACGGGCAAATATGGGACCCCCTATTTCCAAAACTTTATAAACTCCGATCTTAATCCCGACGATGTAAGGAGTCTTTGTTGTAGATTGACCCTAGACCGTCGAGAATTGAAGAGACGAGGCGGGGGATTGTTCGGGTCGGATGCTTTTACCGGGTCTATTGGAGTAGTCACCATCAATTTGCCGCGACTAGCATATCTTAGTGAAAACGAAGTGGAGTTTTTCAACAAACTAGACGTTTTGATGAATCTAGCCAAAGACTCCCTTGAAGTAAAAAGAGAAACAATAAACCGGTTTAACCAGCGAGGGTTGTATCCATACACGAAGAGATATCTTCAGCATTATGACAATCACTTCTCGACTATAGGACTAGTCGGAATGAACGAAGCATGTCTCAATGCTAAATGGGTAAGGCAGCCGATCTATAAAGAGGAGTCGAGGATTTTCGCCGTCAGAGTCTTAGACTTCATGAGAACTAAGCTGGGGGATTATCAGGAGAGCACGGGGAATCTATATAACCTCGAAGCGACTCCCGCGGAGTCTACGGCTTATAGATTAGCCAGGATAGACAAAATGAAATATCCCGAGATCATTACCGCGGGACAGAGAGATCCGTATTACACTAACTCAACCCATTTGCCGGTCGGTTTCACCAGCGATGTATTCGAAGCTTTAGACCTACAGGAAGAACTTCAGACACTTTATACAGGCGGTACCGTTTTTCATACCTTCTTGGGGGAAAAGATAACAGATTGGCGAACTACAATGGGATTGGTAAGGAAAATACTTACCAATTATCGAATCCCGTATATAACGATCTCACCTACGTATTCTGTTTGCCCAGATCATGGATATATCAACGGCGAGCAATATGAATGTCCTATATGTGGGAGAGAGACAGAAGTCTATTCGAGGATTACTGGATATTATCGTCCAGTTCAGAACTGGAACAAAGGGAAACAGGAGGAATTTAAGGAAAGAAGAACCTACCTGCCGGGAAGGGAGAGGTTACATGAAGATAGCAGGGTACGAGAAAGTAAGCCTGGTGGATTACCCGGGGAAGATAGCAACAACAATCTTTTCCTACGGGTGTAATTTTGCCTGTAAGTATTGCCACAACAAACATCTTTGGGATAGTAGTGGGGAAGAGGTTCCTTTTATAGAGATTCTTGATTACTTGAAGAGTCGGGAGAATAAGATTGAGGCCGTCGTGTTCTCCGGCGGCGAGCCTACAATAAACAAAGACCTACTCAAGTATATCTGGGCTATTAAAAAGGAAGTCCCTGGTCTTTTGATAAAGGTAGACACTAACGGTTCCGACACTCAGATATTGAAGGAGATATTGCCCTTCATAGACTATGTGGCTATGGACATCAAAGGACCGATGGAGATCTATTCCGACGGGGTTTTTCAACCGGATAGAGTAATGAGCGGCTATGACCTGTGTCAATCAGTCAAAACAGTCATAAAGTATGCCAAAGACTATGAGTTCAGGATAACTATGTATCCTGGATACGTCTCGCCTGAAGAGTTCTATAAAATAACCACCATATTAGGGTGGGCAAAGAGGATAGTGCTACAACAATACAACCCACAGCCGGGAGATCAGACCGTTCCATACAACGACATAAAAAAGCTTGCAGAGGAATTAAAGGATGAAAGCAAATACGGGCTACATAAGCTACAAGAGGTCATCGTGAGATAAAAAAAGGGGGCTTTTGCCCCCTTTACTTTTTTACAATGTCCCACAGGTTCTTAGGCAAATGCCCTAGCTTCTGTAGGAGTTCGACGCCCTTGAGAAAAATATTTACGTAAGTGTTTTTCTTGACGAGCAGGGAGAAGATTCCCTTTATCCCTAGTGATACGGCAGTTTTTACGGTCAGTTCCGTAACGTGTTGCTTTCAGGAGGGATTTTCCCCGGCGGTAACTTTCAGTGCCAGGAGCTTTTGTTTCTTGTCTTCGAGGGAAGTTAGAGCCGAGTCTATCTCCTCTGGTGTGTCAGGAGTACATGTATACATCTCAAGACCTAAATCCATAGTCTTGAGAGCGACCGCGTTTTCGATCTTGTTCACGGCTCCCTTTTGTTTTATGGTGCTGGAGAGAAATTTGTTTATCAGTTTTACAGCACTCCCTGGTGCAAACTTCTCAAGAAGAAACACTATCAATGCAGGAAGGGCCACACCAAGGGCCCAACTTAAAAGATTGTCCATATGTTTTGTCCTCCGTTATATAAAGAATTGAACCAGCAAAGTCCCTAGAACGGAGATCCCTATCGTCAGGATGTATTTCCAGATAGAAGTAGAAAAGTATGCAACCATCATTCCTTTAATCTTCCGCTCATACTCTTCGCTATTCAATTCTTCTCGCACAACAGTGCGGATTTTTTTGGCTGTTTCCGAACTCTCTATCTTGCCGTCTACAAAGCCTTTAAGTTTATTTTCAAACACCGGATCGGATAGGCTGGCTTTGAAAGACGACTCGATCTTAGCTTCTAATTGCCCATTGCTGAACATATCTATTAGTTTATTAATGCTTTTTCGCATTTCAGCAGCTTCAACCGTCGCTTCGGTCTTATACTGGTTCATCATACCCGCGGCCACCTTTGTAGCCACTATTTCTGCAATTTGTTCTACTTGTTTCGTGTCTTCTTGTGTCAGTGGCATATTTTTAATCCCCCTTACAGAATATCCTTCGCCGTTGATTGAAAGGGATTACTTGAAGAATTTCTTGTTCTTCTGGTAGAAGTCTCGAATCCCCGAGTTAAAGTCAGGAAACTCGATATCGATCTTTTTCTCCTTACCGCTCAACTTTAGTATAGGAATCCTGAAAGTCGGCGGGGAATAGCCGCCGGTCTGTGCATATTCGGCGAACTTCATAGCGGACGGAGCGGATATCTGTATATACTCTTTAGCCTTGACGCTCTTATTCTGTGGGTCTGGTTTGACCCTAGCCCTCGATTCGTAACCAGGAGTATGTATATGGCCTATAAGTACCGCATCTACGTTTTCCCATGTAACACTTTCCCAGAACCTTGCCTGAGCTTTGGCTCCGTCTGTCCTTCCTCCGCCTCTCCCATGATTCACTCCAAAAGTATAAGCGGCCGGTTTTCCATTCTTACTCTTTTTCCCTACGCGAATTGTTGCTGCCGCCTTTCCTCTTGAATAGTTAATACCTAAATCTTCGCATAGCATACCTGTAATATCTATACCGGCTCTTTTACGTGCCCGTCGCGGGTGATTCCCCTCGATCATCAATAGAATCTTATCGGCGACAGGGGCTAATATATGTTTTGTCACCCGATATGCCTGTGTAGTGGTTACTCTTTGCTCCATTAAAGTGCCTACGTCGTCATCAAAAGGAATCTCGAAGGTATCTCCAGGATTTATTAGATAGTTATGAGGTTCTTTTAGTAACTCGACGATGTAAGACAGAAGAATCCAATCAGACGTATTAGCTTCGACGTGCCAGTCTCCAAAGATAAAGAGGTTTATATAGTCTAGTTCCGGTGGTATATTCGGGAAGAAATACGGGATCTCTTCGTTCAAGTCATAGAGATCCCATGGAGCTTTCTTAGTAACGGGTTTATCTCCGATAAGCTGTGATATATTCAAGTCTTAGCCCCCCTTAATTGGAATTGAGAAGGAGCCCCCGATCTTACGACACGGGGACTCTATTTGGCACTGCAAATGGTCTATCCATTTGTGCCCACTCTGCAATTTCCGCGGCGGGGACTTCTCGCTTATCCACTCTTAGGTTGGCTATTAGCCTATTACCTCGTTTATCAAAAACAATTGATGTTAAAGGGATAATTCGATACGGAATGACAACTATAAAATCTCCATCGATAAAAAGCTTAATCCCGTTTGCTTCCGACCAAGTGATTGCGTAATGGTGATAAACATTATTGTGCGGGAATGGATAAAAGACAGAAACTGGCGCATTATCTTTATATTGAGATAAACGGATTCCGGCGGGAATGGCCACCTTGTCTAGTTTTATCGCATTAGATAATAAATTAGTGTCTTCCGAGATAGAGAAAAAGTTAGCGTTTTCGTTTCCTTTTGTACTTTTAAGCCAGAAAGATATAGTTCCTTGCTCCTCTATGTCATATTTTAATCCGTAAGACATGGCGTCTTTTGGTTTTTCATACATACAGAATGAAGAAGCATATTCTCCTTCTTCTAATTGAGGTTTCGCCGCCATAAATCTAACGTTGATGGAAGGAGTCACAATAAAGAACGATAAGACTCCAGAGGAGATAGACTCGTTGTTTTCTAATAGAAATTGAACTCTCTTCCAAGAGGGAGATAGGACTATTGTTTGATGATCGCTCTCGATGTCGTTTAAAGTTGCATACATCTCGACTTCGATAGCTCTATTTGCTTGCATATACACACTTGCAACATGATTAGTGTCTGTCAGGTCTTCTAGGTTTTCTGTATACAATCTAGTTGTTAGCGCGGCGGGGTTAGCGACAAACACTTTTCCCAATGTTGGAGATTCTGTTTGGGAAATATTACTCCAAAGCTCTAGTTGGTCAAAGTGTGGCCATAAAGACCAGTCAGTTGAGTAGTTATTATGCCCGAGCAGGTTTATCGTATTATCCTCTAGCCCAAACCCCTTTATGCCAATAAACGGGATATCGTCATCTCGGGCAGTTACTGAGAGAAGACCAGTCGGGTGAATATATCCGCTTTTGGTTTTAAGCCCACCTAGAAATGGGAAAGTGGAAATCGCATCATAGGAAATTATTTGCCCAGACACTTTATCTCTAAAAACAGAACTAAGTGATCTATAATTAGAAACTCCGTCTATATAAAGAGATGCTTCTGAAGCATCCTCGGCAACAATCCATGCTAAAGCGTTAAACTTAGTCGTATTGAGTCTAAAAGCCATTTTTCACCTCCATAAAAACGGACCTCCCAACATCTCGCAGATGCTTTCTTTCAAAGCGTCACTTGAACAGTGCTTCAACATTCCCATATATGATTGGAAAGAACTATCGAACTCTTGAAACGTGATTGTGCCGCTCACAAACTTATCCCTAAGAGACTTTAACCGTCTCCTGAGCCTCTTAGCCGAGCTTTTCCTAAGTCTGACAACGTTTGGCCAGAGCCTGTAACCCACCCAATCAATACCGTTTGTGACTGGCCTTATTTGGGTCTTTGAGTTACTTCTAAGAGTCAGACGCGTCTCTACAAATTCCTCCATCGCCCATCTCCATTCATGGAGCTGTCTTTTGCTCGACGAGAGGCAGATTACATCATCCATATACCTGGTATAGTGCGGGATCTGAAGCTCTCTCTTTGCAAACTGATCCAGCTCGTTGAGATAGACATTCGCACTCATTTGAGAAACAAGATTCCCGACCGCCATCCCGACGCCGCATATTCGATTGTCATAATCCGTGCTTCCGTCAACAAGGCCGAGATTCCCGTCATTGGCCGTGATAATCTTTTCAAGGAGCCAGAGGAGGTCTTCGTCAGGGAAATGTTTCTCATAAATAGATAGAAGTATTCTGTGATTGACTCGGTAAAAGTATTTATGAATATCCAGTTTCAGGTAATACCATCTCTTTGGGTCAGGAATACTCCCGAGCCATTCCCGTAAGCAGCCGAGAGCTTGATGCGCACCTTTTCCTTTTCTGCAAGCATAGCTGTCGGAGATATATTTCCTCTCAAGCATCGGAGAAAGATTCTGATAAATAGACCACTGGACGACCCTATCTCTGAATGGCAGGGCCATAATCAATCTCCTTTTAGGTTCGTTTACAAAGAACTCTCTATAAGGAGATTGTTTATATGTCTTCCAGACAAGCTCATTTTGAATAAGAATAAGGTTTTCTTCTAGCCTGTCGGAGAACTTAAGCACCTCATTTCTGTATCTCTTGAGTTTTCTCGCGTTTCTATACGCCGTTAGCAACGATTCGAAGTCATATATCAGGGGATATATATTGCTGTATCGTTTCATCTTTTTACCTCAAGATAACCGCGGCGCATGGTTTTGCCATAGGCCGCGGAGTAGTCCGATTTTTCGCCGTCTGGCGTGGGAGAGACCCCCTTGTTCCTCTAAGCGCTGGAAAGAGATCCGTGAATCTCCAACTTCTGTCTTTTCGGGATTGGACGAGCGAGCGAAAACCCCAGATTCGTATTCACGCTCGTGCGGTCGTTGTTGAGATTCAAGTTCGACAAACCAGCATTGGACGTGTTGTTGTAGTTACCGCCACGATAGGGCAAACGCTAAATGGGTCTCTCCCATATCTTTAGAACTTAGATGACCTTATCCATCCCCCGAGCATCTTTCCGACTTCTGCAAGATGTCTGGAGATGACTTCGTATTTCTTCGTCGGTATGAACTTCAGATCGACGCTCAACCTAACTTGAGTTCTGAGAAGTTCTAGGCTAGCGTCGAGTTGCCTCAAATGTTCGAGCTTCTGTTTCTCCTTGTTTGCTCTTGTGATGAGCTTAAGGATCTCGAAGCAAGTCTTCTTGATTTCCGCCGCGAGAGTATGTTTCTCTGATTTCGGGAATTGTGCGAGTACGGGGTATATATACAGGATCAGATCATACATCTTTTGTAATATCTTGAGTTCTATGCTGCTCCTCCCCCTTTGGTTTTTTTGCAGATTACAGAGCGCAAAGCACAGATCACGGTTGCCAAGCGAGCGAAAACCCCAGAATCGTAAGCACGCTCGTGCGGTCGTAGTTGAGATACAAGTTCGACAAACCACCATAGGACGTGCCGTTGTAGTTACCGCCACGATAGGGCAAACGCTCACCGAGATTCCGCATATATCCAGTTCCATGCGGATAGTTTGCGCTTTGAGGGAATAGACCGAGCTGCTTCAGGATGGCCGGTATGGTTGTTTCTCCCTTTGCCGCTATGTTTTTGAAAGCGGTCGTCGCGTAAGTTGTTCCGTTTGAGACGTTATCGGCAGTAGTGCCGATGACGATATTCCCGCTTCCATCTACGTTGGTTGCGTCCATCTTCAATGTTCCTTCTGTCTCGGGCGCTACCAGAGAACCGTCTTGGAGAATTGCCTTCCATTGGTCGCTAGAAACGGAATGATTTTTTGTCCCGTCGGCAGCGTTGTTGTTCTCAAATATCTGGATCTCTCCGCCATTCAACCGCAATCCCGCGACCCACTTATTGACATTCCCATTCAGGTCGAAGACACCGAACGGAGTTCCGTCATGCGACCATGCCACCGGCCCCGTACCCGTGGCCGTTCTATAAACAGTTCCGCCGCTCATATATGTTGCCTCGGCAGTTTCGCCCGTTTTTACATAGTCCTTCCCGTAGCTGTTGTTTCCACGAGTGAAGAACTGGTTTTTATGAGCGAGAAGGAGAATTAACGCCCACTCAGCGTTGGTCAACAAGTGCCAGCCAGTCCCTTTTTGAGTACAAGCCAGTCTTGAGTTGTCGAAATTGATATTGTTTGCCGGATCTCTCCTTCGTAAGGAGACGGCGCGCGCGGACTCGCCGGACCCGTTTACGATCGGGAGATATTTCCCCACCCAAAACTCATTCTTCACAGCTCCGTTCTTTATAAATGACTGATGTGGGGAATCAGCCCACGAAGAATCAATTTCTTTCAGCTTCATAAACGGAAAACGGACCATGATCGACGGAAAGTTTGAGTTGTCAAACATCACCGCGTTCCTGCCGAACGAAACGTCTCTAATTCTTCTATCCATGTCATTTCTTATTGTCGCGTCGGTGACCGCGCCATTCGCCACATAGTAATCGGTTATCCAGTCTTCGATCTCCCTGCTGGTTTCAAGGAGTTCGCCTTGAACATATTTGCCGGAGATGTACTTCATATAAAATCACCTTCTTCTAATATCAGCTCTGGCTCTGGAGTTGGAAATAAATAAGAGTAATTGACTCTTAGATCCTTTTCAAAAAACGGAAGGTATTTTTCGGCATCATTTTCTTCGCCAATAATTGTCGTTTTACCAACAAGATCAATATCCTCGTCTAAAAAACTTATTTCAATTTCTATTCTTCCGTCTTCTAAGTCTGTAATTTTATAAGTCATATCTCGATCACCTCAATCAACAGAGCGTTAGTTTCTGGTATTGCATAAATTGAAGTCTCAACATCTGGGTTAAAATACAAAACTAAGGTTGCTTGAGGTTCGATAATAAAACCCTTTGTGTCTGAAACTGTTGACTCACCTAATCTAAGCCTTAAAGGGTTAGAATATTTACTAATGTTTTTTATAGTCATCAGTGTTCTATTCGCCTTCTTTGAGGCGCCAGCAAACACTTCAGTTGCCACCCCTGGAACGAGGGTTTTAGTTCCAGTAACCGGAGCGCTGGAGATTCCGTGTATTTTAATAAGCGACTCTATTTGTTCATTTGTTGGGAGTGGAATTTCGAGCATTTAGACTACCTCCTCTAAAACAAGAGTTAAGACTCCATCTTCGTTAATTTTTAGTCCATAGTTATAAACGGCTGAATCTCTTTGATCTATCAATTGATGTGGTCTTTCTGCTTCTGTATGAGCTTCCATCTCGTCTTGTGAAACCAACTCTTCGCACATTCCGGCCGTAATCAAGACATCTATCTTGTCTCCTATTTCCCAAGCGGCGGCAACTGTGTTTTCTAAACCTCGATCAATTGAAGAAAATGTATTACCATTTTTAGCTCCTACTTCAATAATTTCTCCTTGCGCGGGATCTCCTTTATGGATTGTGCAACGAAAGGGAACGTCGGGGAAAGAAGACGCATCAGCCACCGTAAAGGAGACATCTAATTCGCTGATTGCTGCCATTAAAGTTGAACCTGCATTATTTGCTGTTTTTAACCGCATTATTAATCACCTTCTTTATATCTCGCCTAGATGAAGTATTCCCATGTTAGCGGCTATAAGAGTCAGTTGCCCGCCGCCTGTAAACGTCTGAGAAGATAAGGCGCCGCCACCATAATTAGTCCCGCCGGATATTGCGGAATATCCTCTCCATCCAGCAATAGTGACTCCCGGTGGGATAAGAAAGATTAGGTTGTCTGTTGGACGTATGACTCCTCCGGTTGCCGTGTTCCAAGCAACGGGCTGTCTTACATACTCTCCGCCACTTAGTTCTTGTCCAAGTTCATCAACAAGCCCGATATGAGTTATTAAGGCGGCTCCGGCGTTAGCTATAGCGTTTCTATAGATTTCGTTCATGAAATAAATATGCCTCCTTTTCAAAGCGTGTTGCTTGTTGTTTTTATTCTAGTTTTTTCTCTTTTTTCAACTTTTCGTTTTCTTCTCTAAGTTTTTGGTTTTCTAATTCCAGTTGGGTTATTCTGCTTTCCAGTTCCGCTATCGCGTGTTCTATAAGTGGTGCCGCAAGCGAAGCGACACTGGTTAGAGCGTTCTTCGCCGCGGCGATACTCTGAAAAACAGAACTTACCCCCTCTTTCAGGTTGTTCATGTTATTGTTCTGTATCAAACCTGCCTCCTTATTGCCAAACCTGGATTTCGTAGTTGAAATTCCCTGTGAGTGGGTATCTCGTTCCTGAAGTCCATTTAATAATATCTCTGGCAGCAACCATCCCAACAAGCCCCTCTATTTGATATTCGGAGGTTGTGTCCCCGTTCCAACTTAAGTAAAGAACGCCGTCATAGTATTTATATCCAATATCTCCTGTATACGGAGATGAAAAACTGTACGAAACGTGTTCTTTAAATATGCGGAAGCCGCCCCAATGATAAACATCAAACTCGATTTTCGAACAATTAGCTACGTTTGCAAGGATTAACCAAGTGTTGTTTGATTGCATACCGATAGTCCCAATGTTTGTACTGGTGGTTCCTTCTTCAGCACAAAACAAGATGTCGAAATAATCTTCTGCTTTAGTCACTTCTATCTTTCGGGTGTAGTTAGTCCCGGTGCTAAAGCTACTTTTCCATATTTGGGAGTTGCTTTCGTTTAAAATTACGTCGTACCGGGTTGGCATAATATGCTTGTTATGTTGGATTCTTTTAGACATATCTCCGCTAGTTCCATCAAAATAGATTGTCCCTTTATGGATAGAGTGTAGAACTTTTGAAATATCTGTGCCTGGTTCGATCTCTTCTCTGATAGAGCTTGCCTTTGTGACGTAAGTTCCAGAGCTGGAATAGCTTGTTGGTTGGACATAGCCGCCACTACTATAAGTGATCCCGCTCGTTGTAGCGTCTGCATGTGCTTGGAATTGTTCCATAGTGTCTATTTCGACTGTTAGGCTTGGTTCGTCGTTAATATATACATTCCATTTCTGGAGCTTGGCCTTGAATACAGAAGTTGAGTATATGACAAACTTAAATTGCATTGCAAAGTCTGTCATATCGGCGCCGTAAATTGGATCTGTCGGAGATATATACCAGGTAAAAGAAGCCGAAAAGTTCAAGTCGTCCGGGTGTTGCCAACCAGACCAGGTGGGCGATGCGTCGGAATAATTTTCAGTCCAGCGATACCAAACTTCTATTATCGCTGAAGCCGAGGCGTCACATTCAGCATAAGCCTTTATATTATTGATCCTGGCTTTTATAAGCCGCCGATACTCAAGCCCATTTGCGTTCATTCGATAGTTCTCCTCCGAACTACCGGCCTGAATATATGCGTCATCACCGGAGACTAACTCTATTCCCGTACTTGAAATTCTTCCTTTTCCTGAAAGAGTTTCAATTAACCAGCCGGAAGATCCTCCTATCCGACCTGAAGCGACATCAAGATCCCCATCATCTGTAAGCTCAAAAGTTTTTGCCCCGCTCTTCTTTCCAAGAATACCGTTAGCGTCTATGAGGACTCCATTATTAGCGTCGGTTCCCATGAAGGCAGTGGGAGTTACGATATACGTTCCACCGATCAGTGTTGTCCCGGTCCATTGTGACAGCCAACCATACCTGGTGTCCTCGACAACGATTATTAGTCTGGCAGTATATGTTACCCCGCCATAATCGATCTCGATGATGAGTACTACGTCGGTTTTTGGTACTATAAACTGAGCTAGAGACATACTGAAGCTATAAGCGGATGACGTACTCCTATTGATCGTTATTAAGTCCCCACTGATGTTTATATACTTAATCCTCCAGTTGGTAAAAGACAATGAAGTTGTACCCTGTTTCAATGCCGGAGTGATGGTTACTGAGGACGGCGAGTAAGACGAACCGTTGTATTCTACGTGATAAGCACTTGCCGTCGGCAAGGCGTAGATACTGGCCCCGGAAGTAACTACCGATACCGTAAACGAACTCAAAAGTATGGTATAACCCGAGTCCGCATAAGTATACATAGTAAATGAGGTGTTCGTATCCGTCGGCACAACCACCGATTTGCTCGTGCCAGAACCTAATGCGCTACTCCCTCTTTTCCAGTAAACTGTCTCGTTAGCAGGGCTTCCGTCACCAACTACCTTTTTGGCCGTAAACGTTATTGTTGTCGAAGCCGAACCATCGTATAACCCCGTGTTCGGGTCATAGACTACCTTATCCTTTGTCGCGGAAATATATCTTGTCACTCCGTCTCCACCAGGGTCTCCGGGTTCGCCAGAAGCAACGATAGCGACAGTAAAGGAGGCCGCTAGATAGGTGTAACTAGAATCGATATAAGCTGTCATTGTGAATGAAGAACTTGTATCGGTAGGCACGGTAATTGTTTTGGATGTGGCTGCTCCTAAAGCAGTTGCTCCCCGTTTCCAGTAGAAGCTTGTCGCCTGTGGAGAGTTAGTGCCTTCCTTTCTCCAACCAGAGAGGGTAACGGTTGTTGTGGCCCCGCCGTCATACTGCCCTGTCCCGGGATCGTAAACAATCTTGTCCTTTGTTGAAGTGATGTAATAAGATGTCGCGTCCGCGCCAGGATCTCCAGGGTCTCCGGCATAAGACTTAGTTATGGTAAAGTCTTTTACAACTGATGATTGCCCGGACTTCGTGGCGGTACATCTATAAACGGCCACGTCGGTTGAAAGCGACTGTATAGTAATTGTGTCGTTAGTCAGGGTTGTCGTACTTGCCTGCCCGGTCGCCGTACCTGTAATCAAAGACCAGGAACATGACCAACCAGAAGTCTCTTGCGTGTTCCCCCTAAATATCTTAAGAATAGAAGAAGCTCCCGTGAAGTCTGGATTAGAACCGTCAGAGTCACAAGGCACATTATGCGACTCGTTGGTTAGGAAACCTACTATCGCATTAGACCCTTCCTTAACTCTGACAATGGTTATGGAATCGCTCAATCCACCGAGAGAAACAGTTATCTTAACCCAATCGCTTGCACCAAAGTTGGCTGCGGTAAGGGTTCTGGTACTCCCCGTTCCGGTTAGTGTGATGTCATTATTACTCTGGTTCTTTGCAGTCCAGGTAATAGTGCCGGACAGATTCTGAAGGAAAGCTTCAAGAGTAATATCTCCAGAGGTGATTGTGTTGTCCTGATCTGCCTTGAATATCTGAGCGTCCGCCGTAAGGAATAATGCTTGAGCATCTTCCCCGCCGATTCCCGGCTCTCCTTGCGGAGACTTAGACCAGGTGAGAGTTTTTACGCCAATTATCGTACTGTCTATTTTGACGGTTATGTCTTGAGAACCTGCCATAGTAGAACTAGAAGGGATAGTTACAGTGACTGTTTTTCCATCTACTGTTGCTCCGGTCGCCTCGACTGTAAACGAAGTTATCTCCGTCGTTCCCTTATAAAGCTTTACCTGAGTGGAGATACTAGCAGGGGTTGGAGAAGTACCGTCATAATTAGACTCAACTGTCTGATGTTCATTCGACAGAATAATCGAGTATGAGTCAGAACCTTCAGTTATGACAGGAACAGTAAAGGTATCTAGTAATTGTTCTCTGGCAAAGTCGGCATATATCTCTATCGTCGTTGTAGTCTGACTGCTTACCGCAACAGTCTTTTGATAACCATTAGCGTCAGGTTCCGCATTAACTCCGTTGACCTTCCAGTATAAACCAGTCTTATTTTGTACAACCTGTCCAACGGCTTCTTTTGCGGTAAAGACTATACTTGAGCTCGCTCCTCCATCGTACTGCCCGGTGTTCGGATTGTAAACTACTTTCTCCTTACTGGAAGTAAGCCAGTAGATCACCGCATCGTCTCCGCCGGTTCCTTTTTCGGAATAGGCTAGACTTGCATAACCATAATAGTCTTTCTCCTGGTAAGTGACTTTGACTTTTATAACCGACGGACCGGTCATATTTGACGTATTGACCGTTGCCGTTGCGGTTAGCGCGCCGGATGGTATGGTTATACCGCCATCGGTTTCCACAGTCCAGTAATAAGCGAGTCCGCTTGAAACTAATGTGTTATCTACTTTTCTTAGTAGCGTCGCTGTGAAGTTTATTGATGCCGGAGTTCTTGTGGTTCCGTCATTATAGACGCTATCTCCCGCGGGAGAGATCATTACTTCATAGCCTGATAACGCTTCTTGGGTCGGGTCATCAAGGTTCTCCATAGATATAACGGCTCCCATAAAGCTAAAGACGCCGTCATAATAAGAGATCCCTTTCTGAAGGTCTCCGTCGGGATCATTCTGCCCCACCTTAAAAGAGGGCTTGCTATTATACATTCCTGTAAAGACACCGTTCCCGCTGGCAGTATCGAATCCGGTCATCGTACCGATAGCAATAACCTTGTTTTCACTATCGATTAAGATGTTCTCGTCTATATCTACTAAAATCTTAGTGGTAACTATTTCTAGCCCGCCTTCCGGCGAATACTGGAACTTATTTGTAGTGCCATTGCCTATTGAGAAACCTAGATTAGAGTACCAGTAATTATTCTCATCAACGAACCAGCCAGTGCCCGCGCCTTCGTTGACTCCGACTCCGATCTCTATATCTCCGATCGTCATAACACCGTCTATCGAACCTTCGCTGGCGTGGACGCTCCCGCGGACAGTTATGTTATTGAACTCGGCAGTACCATCGCCGTTCAATTCGAACCCGGCAGTTCCCGCCTGGTAGTTCTCAGACCTTATCAGCTTATTAACTCCATCAAGAAGTATTCGCTCGCCTTCTTCGACTCCGACATAAACAACCTCATCGAAGAAACCGCCGGTAGCTTCTATTACTCCTTTAATAGTCAGTATGCCGTTATAGTATCTTAGATAGTTAGGATCTACAAGTTGACCAACTTGGAAAGCGCCGCCGGTATTAATAAACATTCCGTCGCGGCCATCAGGAGTCGCATTTTCTCCTACTTTGACGACAATTTCATAGTCGCTATCGAAGACGGTCATATGACCATAGTCGTCTAAGTCCCTTTCGATAACTACCTTATTTCCGACAACCATCTTTTGACCGACTGCAAAATATTCGGCAAGTATGGTCCCTGGGGGAAGTAGATCGGCTAGGTTTTCTTTTGTAACCTCGTCCATACCGTCGGGGAGTGTAATCCCCAGGGCGCCTAATAATGAAGTCCCCCAATATTCCGCCGTCTCGTCGTCTATGGGTATGTCGGGCCAAACAATTAACTTGTTGGTCTCAACACTGTTTGCCTTGAGCTTATCGCCGCTGACACTCCCGTTTATCATTGCGTCGCCATGCACTCTAAATTGGTCCGCGGCGATAGTTACGAGTCCGTCTTCAATAATGAGTTCCGTGGCTTGCGGGTCCCCAAACTCATCAACTGCGACAACTCTCAAAGCGATAGAATCGGCAAGTTGCTGGAATAAAGAGTAGTTATAGGTCTGTGTTAAGGGGTCGCCTTCTTGGTCGAGGTCTTCTTCTATCGTCCCAACAATTGTAGTTATCTCTCCGAGAGAGACGTTAATTGCCGAAATGTCGATCGTGTGTTGCCCTACGGTAGAAGAAATAGACAATACACTTAGTTCGATTGTCCCTATATCTAGTTCAATTTGAGATATCTGAGAGGTATGTCCACCGACGGTAGTCTCCAACGTGCTTATTGAGGTGGTTATCCCGTCAATACTCAATTCTATCTGGGCTATTGCTGACGTATTTGTCCCGACATCCTCTTCGACTTCCTGTACGGCAAGTTCTATAGAGCCTATATCCTGGTTTATCTGTGATATCTGAGAAGTATGGCCGCCCACGGTATCGCTTATCGTTTGAACCGTGCTGGTAATTCCACTAATGTCAAGTTCTATTTGGCTTATACTGCTTGTATGTCCATCTACCGTATCTTCTATGCTCCCGACTGTCGCCGTGATTGTGCCTAGCGCAATGTCGAGGTCGGAGATTTGTGTCGTGTGGGTTGATGTGGTGCTTTCAACCGTTTGGACTCTTAAGTCTATAGCGCCTACGTCAACCTCAATAGAAGAGATGGATTGAGTATTAGAAGATACAGTGGTTGAAAGGTTTGTAACAGACAGCTCTATCGCATTTTCTCTAATATGGAATAAGGCAAGCCATTCGTCTACGTCGTGGGTGTCGCCTTCTTCTTCTACTGCAATGTTGTAGACGACTGCTTCTATGCCATCTACCGAAAGGTTTAATGAACTAATGGAAGATGAATGAGATGTTATAGTTCCTTCCGCGGTTTCGACCCTTAATTCAATGGCGTCAGATTCCTGTTTTATCTGAGAGACCCACTCATTGACGTCTTGGGTAGTTTCTCCGATTTGGATATCGTAAACAATCGATTCTACTCCGCCAATATCTATCTTTATCTGAGACACATGTTGTTCGAGAGTCTGGTCGTCCTCGCCGATGACAACGTGGTCGAGACGAAGAGTTATTGCATCTGCCTCTTGTTTTATCTGAGAAACCCATTCATCGATGTTTTGGGTAGTCTCATCAATCGTGATATTATAAACCACGCCTTCTATACCGCTTACGTCGATGGTTAGTTGAGAAATAGCCGAGGCGACGTCCCCGGAAAGGGTAGACACGGACAACTCTATAGCGTCTGATCTCTGGCTCAAAACCGATACCCACTGATTTACATCATAGGTTTCTTCATCAATGGTGATGTCGGTAACTATTGAAGTTATGCCATCGACATCAATCTTTAAAAGGCTGATATGTTGTTCAAGGGTTTGATCGTTCTCGTCGATAACCACATGATCCAGTCTAAGGGTGATGTTGTCCGCTTCTTGTTTAATCTGGGAGATCCATTGATCGATGTCCTGGGTGGTCCCGTCGATCTCGATATTATAGACTGTTGACGTAATCCCATCTATATCCAGTTCTATTGCACTGAAGGCTTGCTCAAGAGTCTTTGTCTCGCCATTATAAGTTATGCCGTCTACCCTGAGTTCTATATTGTTTGCCGTCTGGTTAATGCTGCTCACCCAATACTCTATTGTGTCGGTTATCCCGTTGACTTCAAAGAGGTTTAGTCTATCGAGAGTGTTATATGCAACATCAAATATAGAATCTACCCTGTCATAACTAATAGGTGATAGAAGAGATTGATGGTCCTGAAGGTCTCCGGCAATATACATTAAGGTGCTGGCATCGGCAAACTCTGAGTTTATCTTTATCCTTAAGCTATCTACGGCGTCGTCTATAGACTCTTCAAGAGTTTCATCTTGAGTATTGAGGGTGGCTAACCATTCGTCTATATCCTGAACGTTTCCATCTATATTGATCGAGTAGACTTTTGAGGATAATCCAGAAATATCAAGCGATAGCGCGGCGAACTGCTCTTCAATAGTGCCCTCTTCCCCATTGTAGGAAATGGCGTCTACCCGCGCCAGTATTCCTTCGGCAGTTTGTTTAACCTCAGACACCCAGACGTCAAGGTTTTTCGTTACTCCTTCGATCTCGACATTCTGGACTATTGAGGAAATTGACCCGACACTAATTTGAAGCTGCGAGATGTTTGATTCGGCAGTTCCAAGATCGGTTTCAAGTCCTTCAACAGCAAGAGAAATACTATTTGTTGTCTGCTTCAGGAGAGTTACCCATTCTTTCACATCATAGGTATCTTCTCCAATTTCTATATCATAGACAATAGCCTCGATCTCACCGACTTGTATGCTTAAAGCAGATAGCGAAGTCGTCGTATTGTCTTCAAGGGTAGATACCGATAGTTCGATAGCGTCCGCGCGCTGGCTTAATACAGAGATCCAGCCATCGACATCATACTGGTCTTCGCCTATGGTGATGTTGTAAACAATAGACTCGATACCATCAATATCCAGGACTATTTGAGCAAGATGTTGTTCTATAGTCTTAGTCTCTTCGTCAATCTCGATGCCATCTAATCTAAGCGTGATAGCGTCTGCCTCTTGCTTGATTTGCGTAACCCATAAGTCAAGGTCTTGAGTCGTTTCGCCAATTGTATGGGATTTTACGATCAATTCGATACCGGAAACATCTATTAGAAGTTGCGATATGTTAGAAGTATTTGTCCCCACGTCTGAAGTGAGCCCGGTAATACTTAATTCTATTGAATCCGCTCTCTGACTGAGGGTAGAAACCCATTGGTCAACATCTTGAGTCTCTTCTCCAACAGTTATATCGGTGACTATAGAGGTTATTCCGTCGATATCTAATCGGAACTGGCTTATGTGTTGCTCAAAAGTTTGGTCATCTTCGTCTATGATGACATGGTCAAGTCTTAAAGTGATAGCGTCAGCTTCTTGCTTGATCTGAGATATCCATTCGTCGGCATCTTGAGTCGTTTCGTCTACAGTTATGTCTTTTACAATCAGTTCTATTGCGCCTACATCCAACTGAATGGAGCTGATACTACTTGTATGACCATCTACTGTGCTGGAAAGAGTAGAAACATTGAGCTCTATTCCGTCGGCCCTTTGACTTAAAGTGGAGATCCATAAATCGACGTCTTGGGTTATTTCATCGACTTGAATCGAGTACACAACCGACTCTAAGCCGTCTATGCTTAACTTCAACTGTGAAACGTGTTGCTCCGCGGTCATATCTTCCTGGTCTATAACAAAGTGATCCAGTCGGAATGTGATGTTATCTGTTTCCTGTTTTATTTGGGAGACCCACTGATCGATGTTTTGTGTGGTGCCGTCGATCTCAAGGTCATAGACAGTAGAAGTTATGCCGTCTATATTCATCTCTATTGCACTAAAGGCTTGTTCAAGAGTCTTTTGCTCACCATCATAGACTATGCCGTCTATTCTAAGGGTAATATTTTGAGTAGTCTGGCTTATGCTACTGGCCCAATACTCTATTGTCCCTGTAACCCCGTCTATCTCGAAGTTATTGAGCCTTTCAAAGGTGTCGTAAGTTATGTCGAAGATAGAAGTTGTTCTATCATAGTTAATGGGCGCTGTGTCTGTCTGATGGTCAAGCGGATCTCCGACAATATACAATACTGTTTCTGCATTGGTGAACTCTGACTCTATTTTACTTCTCAGGGCCAGCGCCGCGGCCTCTAAATCCTGTTTAATGGAAATATCTTCCTGGGAAAGGGCACTTAACCACTCATCTATATCATGAGTAACATCACCGACCGTAACATCATAAACAAGGGTTTTTATACCTTCGACGTCTATAGTAAGCTGCCCAATGCTTGCCGTATTAGTTCCTACATCACCACTTAGGTTGGTTACAGACAGCTCAATAGAGTCTGCCCGCTGGCTGAGGACCGATATCCATTGATCGACATCGTATTGATCCTCTCCGATCTCGATGTTGTAGACGATCCCTTCTATTCCGCTGACATCTATTGAAAGTTGGGATATCGTTGTTGTGTGTCCTTCTACTGTCTGGCTAACGGTCTGAACCGACAATTCAATTGAATCGGCTCTCTGGCTAAGTGTTGAGATCCACAAATCAACATCTTGTGTAACTTCATCAATGGTTATGTCTTTAACAATAGCCTCTATCCCATCTATATCTAAAACGATCTGAGAGAGATGTTGTTCTACTGTCTTTGTTGATTCGTCCACCACTACATTATCTAGCCTCAAAGTGATGGCGTCGGCTTCTTGTTTTATCTGGCTTACCCATTCATTTACATCTTGAGTAACGGTGCCGATGGTAATATCTTTGACTATTGCTTCAATCCCGCTTACGTCTAACTGAAGCGAGCTGATATTTGTTGTATGCGTGCTGACTGTTTGAGATAGGCCAGACACATTAAGCTCTATAGAATCCGCTCTTTGACTAAGAGTAGATATCCACTGATTAATGTCTTGAGTAGTTTCCCCAATTTGAATATCGTAGACAACTGACTCTATGCCGTTTATATCTAGTTTTATCTGGGAAACGTGTTGTTCGAGAGTCAGATCGTCTTCGTCAATAACGACATGGTCTAATCTAAGGGTAATTGCGTCGGCTTCCTGTTTTATCTGAGAAACCCACTGGTCAACGTTTTGTGTGGCTTCCCCCACCGTAATATCATAGACGACACCCTCGATCCCGCTTACATCAATGACTAATTGACTGATACTCGCTGAGTTCTCCCCGACATCTGAACTCAAACCAGACACAGATAACTCGATAGAGTCGGCTCTTTGGCTGAGAGTAGAGATCCATTGGTCAACATCTTGAGCATCTTCTCCAATCTGGATGTTGTAAACGACTCCCTCTATTCCACTGACGTCTATGGTTAATTGAGATAGCGAGCTGGAATGTTCGCCTACAGTTTGAGAAAGTCCCTGGACCGATAGCTCTATTGAATCTGACCTTTGGCTAAGGGTGGAAACCCACTGATTTATATCCTGCGTAACAGTATCAATCGTTATATCATAGACAACCGATTCTATTCCCGAAATGTCAAGCTTTATTTGAGATACGTGTTGCTCAAGAGTTTGATCGTCTTCGTCGATGACGACGTGATCCAGCCGCAAGGTGATAGCGTCTGCCTCTTGCTTGATTTGCGTAACCCACTGGTCTACATCTTGAGTAACGGTATCAATGGTTATGTTATACACCACGGCTTCAATCCCGCTTATATCGATAGACATTTGCGAAATTGAAGAAGTGTGCTCACCTACAGTCTGGCTTATCCCAGAGATGGATAGTTCGATGGAATCTGCCCTTTGGCTCAAGGTGGAGATCCATTGATTCACATCTTGAGTCGTTTCGTCTATTGTAATGTCATAGACGATTGAGCTTAACCCGTTGATGTCGAGGGCTATTGCGGCGATCTGCGTCTCGATCGTGTCTATGGTTTCGTTATATGACACATTCTCAAGGCGGCTGATAATTCCCGCGACGTCTCCGTTAAGCAACCCCATCCACTCATCTATGTCGTGAGTTACTTCGCCGATCTCAATGTCGAAAACCTTTGTCTCTATCCCTGATATATCTCCATGCACGGCGGCGAGGACATCTTCAATAGTGTCGGTAAGAGAGCCATAGACTACCGCATTTATTCTTGTCATAACTCCCGATAGATCACTATTGATCTGGTCTATCCATTCATCTATATCAAGAGTTATTTCTCCGATAACTATGTCGTAGATTTTCTCGGATATAGCGGAGACATTCGAATAAACGGAACCGAGAACGGTTTCTATTGTCCCTGTCAGTTCGCCATAGTTTATGAAGTCTATCCTGGTTGTAATATCTGAAACGTCGGTGTTTATTACTCCGACCCACTCGTCTATATTCTTTATTTCTCCACCGATCTCTATATCGAATATCTTTGAGCGGGCCTCGAATAGTGAGCTGCCGACACTTATAAAATCGGTATCGATTCTCTCAAAGACGCTTTCCATCGGGAGGGTTAAATCTCCATAATCTATGTTGTCTATCCTGTCGATAGTGTCGTATACATCGTCTTTAAGTAGCCCGGAGCGATCAAAAGCCGTCGGCTTTGTGATGTTCATATGGTCTACCAGATCGTCGGTTATATAGGCTATAGTCTCTGTATTGGTAGATCCTCCATGAACCTTGTTGATTAGTTCAAAGAACTCTTCTTCAGCTTCCGACAATGTTCTGGCGGAGGCGGACACCGCGAGTGCCGGGGACTCGTTTCCGCTAAGATCGACGGCTTTAATAGAGACGGACACCCCTGATTCTCCAGGGTCTAGGGGAATCTCGATGTTGGTTGTAGAAGTCGTAAAGCTCCTATCTTTATAAGAGACAAGAAAGTGACTAAAGTCTGACTCTTCCTGCTCTTCTATCTCTATCAACGCCCTAGCGTAAAGGGGAATGTTTGATAAGAGAACGGGGGTTGCCGGGGCTTCTTCGTCCTCTGTGCTGGTTATGCTTTCTGCGTCGCTCCATTGAGAGGCCAACCCTTCGACATCAAGCGCTTTGACCTTAACATAGATTGTGCTGTTGCCCGGGACAGAAAAATTTGCTTCTGGAGAATTGACAGACAGTATATTCCATTTCAACTGGTCGAGCGACCAGGCTATTTGATAACCGAGTAAGTCTACCTCTTCGTTCTCATCCCATGTCGCTTCTATATAGCTGCTATAAGATTGAAGATAGGTTGTCAGACTAAGCCCCGTGGGGGTCGCGGGCGGCTGCCCGTCTCCGGCTGTTACCGTCGTGCTTGCGATTGAAGACCAGTCTGACTCATTCCCGGAGTAATCCACAGACTTAATTCTTACATAATAAGTTGTCCCCGGGATTCCTGAGAAACTATAGCTATTTGTCCTTTGGATAACCTCGTCATAGGTAGAGAATTGATCGGTTTGAGATATCTGAATTATATAATGACTAAAGTCGGCTTCTCCATTGGCAGTCCAGGTAAAGTACACTATACCAAAACTATTGGTAATAGTTAATCCTACTGGAATATTAGGCGCTTCAGTGTCATGTGCTGTGGTTGTTTCTACAATATCGGACCATGCAGAGACTAACCCCTCATTGTCTAAAGCCCTTACTTTTGCGTAAAGGGTGACTCCGCCGACTACTTCTATGGTCTTGGTTGTTTTTGGCGTCTGGTAGTCTACCCAATTAGTCTGGTCATAGCTGATAGCTAATTCATAACTGACTATATCTAATTCTTCGTTCCTATCCCACGTAGCAGTTATGTATGAAGTCTCGTCTTCAAGAATTGGGACGAGGGTTAGCCCAGTGGGGGCCGCGGGAGTATTCCCGTCGCCCATAACCGTTTCAATCTCTATAGTGTCAGACCACAAAGAAGTATTGCTAGAGTAGTCTATAACTCTTACCCTTATATAGTAAGTAGCTTCCGGTTCTCCCGCAAAGGCATAGCTGGTGTTTGTGGTAAAAGTGACTTCCGGGTCTGTGAATTGATCGTCTCTAGCTACCTGTATTTCAAACGTATCAAAGTCTATATCTGTACTCTCATCCCAGATAGCTTTAATTATTCCAAACTGACTTGTGACCTCAAGACCTGTTACAGGCAGGGGAATGGTGTCGTCGCCGGGGGTCTGAATAATTTCTGTCGCCGACCAATGAGTTTTTCTTCCATTATTGAACACGGCCTGGACCTTGGCTGCGACTTGGATGTTGTGCGGGGCCTCGAAGCTTGCCGCGGGGTTCGCCGTGCTTATATTCTCCCAGTTATTCCCGTCTATTGTATAAGAAAGGATATAGTGAGAAACATCGGGAGATCCAAGGGGGTCCCACGAAGCATGGACAATACAGAAGAAAGGACCGGCCTCCGCATCGAGCTCAAGGATCAGTACCTCTCCATAATAGGGATCGAGTTCATCTATCGGTCCGGCAATAGAAATATAAGCCGCGCCGTCTTTATATGAATTACTTACCGTTCCGTCCCAATCTTCGGGAATTATTATGTAGGCAAGTAACTTATATCCCTCAAGTATTTCATCGGCAACAACGATCGTCCCGTTATACCAAACGATATACTTGTTGACTCCTGCAACCCACAAAGAAGTGTCTACGGTTATCGTAGTCTCAGGTATAACTTCTGTATAGCCACTTAAGACCGCCATTCCTCCGCTGACATGTATATCTACCAGTGGGAGGTCTATATTCTCGAAAGTAATTGAAAGCGTATGATAATTCTTAAGAGATGCGGCAATCAGCTTGAGTTGTTCTTCAATATCGTCTATCCTGCCCGCGAGTGCGGCAGTGTCAAGACTCATAGATAGATTAGAAGAAGCCCCGCCGCCTTTACTTATCGGGCCTGCGCCACTGTATTTCACTATATGTTTTTGAACATATTTATCAAGGGTGTTCATTACCCATCCCCCCTTATTCAATCAAAACGCCAAAATCAAAATTGAACGTTATCGACTCCCCGCTGAAGTTTTCTCGCGTTGCCAGGACTACCGACGCTACATAATCATCAAGGTCGGGGTCATAGATATCGACTCGATCTAAGAAATCAACAATATTGCCCGAATCGTCTATAGGGACCGTAACCGGACAAGACTCTTTATTGAAAGTAATAGTATCAAACGCGGCATAAGTCATGAGATATCGCATTATCCCGTCATCCACCAAGAAAGCGTCGTTTCTGCCTAAATCTCTGGAGATATAGGGGATTTGCGATGAAGTATAGTTGAAAGCCGCAATAGCATTGACCTTCTTATCTAAAACTCCCGGAAGGTTGCTTGACACCAACAATATATGAACCATCGTCGGTAGAGTGAAGCTTATTTTTTTAGCTGTATAAGTCATATTGGCCGACTCTATATATATTATGTCATGGTCTATTCCCGAGTCGTCGGAAGACTCGTTGGTAAATATCAAGACTCCTTTCGGAGTCCCGGAGAGGTCGCCTTTTGTCGGGAAAGTGTATTGTTCCTGGTCTGCCATATGACCGACTCTCCAGACATCTATCTGACTTATCGTCGCTCTGGGCAATCCTTCTCCGCGAGCCTTGAATATTCCGCAAGCAAGACCGTATTGTGCCTCGTTCCGGTTGCAGTTGTCGGCAAAAGGCGCTGCCATATACTTCTCGTTTGATACGGCAAGTCCTTCATAGGGCAATAGGATGTTTTTATTCGAGGTTCCTACCACAGGTCTATCGGTATCTATCTCGAACCTGCTTAATGATGGAGAATAAAGGAAGTGTTTTGTGGCTATCAATTTATAGGTCGTAGAACCTGGTATCGGGTCAATATATCCGGTCGCTGCAATATTTGATACGTCGTCACCCGTCGGTTCTTCGTCTCCATTCCAAACATATTTAGCAACTTTTACAGGGACATTTTGCGGATAAGGGGAGAGCTCAACGTGCTTAGTCTCTGTGTCCTCGTATAGGAACCACCTTTTGAAGGCTACCGTTCCTTTTATGTCAAGGACGATCTTAATCGCTGCTACCGGTCTGCTTATCATCCCGCTTATATCTATCGTACTTAATCCACTCCCGAGATAAGTGTTGCTGCCTTGCCCGCCGACATTCTTCCAGGGGAGATCGCTGAAAGAAAGAGGACCTGACAGGTCCATCAAGTCTTCCCAAAGAGCTACGAATACTTGAGACGAAACTTCTACAGGATCGTCGTTCTGAATATATTCGAACTGAAGATCGATGTATCTTGGAATGACGTCCGGTTGTAAGAAGGCGTATAATGTTGTCTCTCCACCCAAGTCTTTTTCGAATAAGGAATCTCCATAGTTGTTGACCGACTTTAGAAAAGATTCATTATCCGAGTCTAATCCGACATAGTACGACTTATTTTTCAGTATTTCTAAGGAGTCTACCTTACCTACCGTTATCTGATAGGCAGTCACCAGCTCGTCGGGGGATCTCTCCGCGGGGGTCCTGTTTTTTGCCCTTGAAAACTGTCTTAGACTTGCAGAAGAAACGGAATAAACATCGTCTTTGACCTGTCCGCTCGTATCGGAATAAAGGACATAACTCCGCGGCAAGACGCCGCCCTTCAGCTCGCGTAGAATATCTTCAAACTTCGTCCTCTTAGCGATCGAATAGCTTCCAACCTTTACAAGAGTAGGATAAGTGGAGGTTAGGCTCAAGTTGCTCGCGCCGCTCCTGGTCAATAGATCGGTCAGGAGTTCTTGAAGGGAATAGTTGGAATCTATGAGATAAGCCGTGATAATGGCGTTCTTTATAATGTCTGAGAGAAGCCATTCTTTCTGATAGACTACGTAATCTCTTATATGATTGGGAATTGTTGTGCTTGGTAAAATGATCTGTCCCTTTAGTGCACCCAAAACAAAGCCCTGGTCCCCCGGCAGGACCTCCTTTTCCGATATAAGCCCTGTCGGAGTCGGCTGTTCATCTGTCAATTCTTCTGTAGTGAACCAATCTTTTGTCTTTGGGTTTATGAATGGGGAAAGGATCTTTACGCCCACGAACATAGACTCATCTATCGTTTTCGGACTGCCTGATGAGTCTTGTATAGTCAAGACTATTCCGTCTCCAACTACCGTTTTATCTACTGTTATTATGTCGTCTGTCGTTTCATACCCCGTGATAAACAGATCATAGCTATATCTATAAAGACAGCCCGCAAGGATATTCCCCAGGCCAGGGATTAAAGAAGTGAAAATTGCACAACCTTCAAGCAGTTCAAAATCCGCACCAAGATGTATTTGACTAGGATAAGAAGTTAGCGCGAAGGAGATATCCCCCAGGGAAATTTCTATTACATCATTCGGTTTTGCGGACTTATTGATGGTCGTCTTCACTTCCGCTACGCGTGCGTCTTCATCTCCATTGACATAAAGAAAGGTAGTCATCTCTATATTGACCTGATCGTTCAGAAATGGGCCGGGGTTCTTTATCTCAAGCTTTATATTGGATAGTCTTCCTAATATATAAGGCTTTGTAGAATAAGCCGAAGGAATGGTAAGTTGTATCCGCGGGCGAATTAAGCCGCCGGTAGGCCCCGCAAAGTCATACCAATTAGTCGTCTCTGAATACAGTAAAGTCTTAGTTTCATCATAAGCTCCATTGAAAGAAACGACCCGTTTAGTGCTGTTGTTTCTATTAATCGTATCGAAGACGACTTCCGACCTTAAGACCCAATATAGATCACAATAAGCCTCTACAGAGACTTTTCTTGTTTTTGCATCGTATTTCGGCGTCCCTATATAGCCGACGAAACGTTGTTCGCTTATTGGGTTGGTCTTGCCCCAAATTCTCATTACCCTTATCCGTCTTCCAGCCTTCAATAAAGGCTCATCATCGGCTCCCAGAATAGGGTCGGAGTTTCTATACCAATAAGCACCGTCTATCCCTTGAAGAGTTAGAGTCGAAGAGATATAATCGACGTCTCTGTCGAGAGTCCCTGTCCCCAGGCGGACTTCTACCCAAGAAGCACCATCATATACTTCGACCTTATACTTTAGATTGAAGAAATTCTGAGTCCCTATATACGTCATGACGTCACCACAGGCTCAAAAGTCAGGGTAATGTTGTATCTCTGGGGGACAGTCCGCGTTATATAGGTGTGACTTATGTTGGATAACACGCACTGGTGTTTGTGTAACGGTTCCAGCTCTGTAAGAGTAGTTACACCCACGGGAAATACTCCGTCGCTTTCGGCTCTGCGATACACATGATCCTTTATTGTAAAGACCGTTTGCATAGCTGCTAGGGTATTCCAAAACAAGAGTTCTTCTTCATCGCCATAAAGGATTTCGGCCGTGAAAGAAGTTCTCTGGTAATCGCCAATAATAATTGTCATGGGTTGATTCTTCAAATCGATATCTTTCTGGACCGAGACTGAAGAACCATCTCGCATCGAGGTCGGGTTTACTTTCAGTTCTTTGTTTTTTTGTTCGCTGCCCTCTGTGTATGTAATTAACCATTTATAGGTCATGATGATCCTCCTCTCAAAAAGAAGAAGGAGAGCGGGGGATATCCCCGCCCTCTAATTAACTAGAATATCCGCGTTGAATATTGATGCCGTACATATAAAAAGCGTCCGGCATAGCAAAGGTCTGCAACTTAAACTCTTTCATAGTCCTTGTAAGTTCTCTTATTGCCTCTGTATTGTCTCTTGTACTTTCTGAATTGTCTGTAAGAGAACCGATTATTGCCCCGGCGAGCGCCGAGACTATAACGGTTCCAAAGGAGATCATAGGATTGGAATATCCCATACTTGCTATCATCGAAGTTAGAGCCGGGCCAACTGTCTGACCGAATTGAGCTCCTATATTCATTCCCTTTACCCAACCCTGGTCTTGATCGAATAGTCCAGTAAATATGTTTATGAAATTCTCCGCCATAAGAGAGTAAGCTTCCTTCATTTGTTGCTCGGTTATCTTCGGGTCAAGGAACTTTGTCGCATCTGAAAGTAGGTTAAAGAATCCTTTGAAGGCTGGATGAGACACAGACCCGGCAATACCTCCGAGCCCGGTGCCTATCGCTTCTCTCAATTCATCAATGGCGGCTGTCTTTTCAATCTCGTTGTTTAATTTTTCAAGGGAGCCCCCCGCTTCGGCAATGAGGGAGAATATCTCAGCCATCTTCTCCACCATCTCAGGGAAGGAATCGATCTTCTCAAGTTCCTGAATTGCCTTTTCTAGTGCCGCCTTATACTGCGGGTCTTCTATTTCATAGAATCCTAAACCCTCTTGATATTCCTCAAGTAAGGTTTTGTAATCCTCTACTCCCTTATTAGCCTGTTCTAAAACCTTCTCCAGCCAGAGTTGTTGCAATCTTTCTGTATTAAAGCCCATAGACTTCACGAAGTCTATCTTATTTTTCTCTGCAAGCAAGCCCTGTGCTGTCCGCTTTAGATTCGCCTCAAAGGTCGATTCTGGTTCTAGTGCAAGTGCATTTTCTATCTCCGAGATGTAATCCAGCATACTCTGGTAGATATAGCCGCCTTCACCGATCCCTTGTTCCTCGAACATGGTTATGAAGGATATAATCTTTTCATAGAAAGCAACAAATTGTTCGGCGGTAACTTCCCCGTCCGGGATCTCCATCGTTGCCAACATCGGGGCAACATTTTCATCCCACCAACCTCTATCTATGAGTCCTACTTCTTTCATCTGGTCATAGATATTCTTGACGCTAGAGATATAGTCGTAGAAAGTGTTCGTCATCTCTTCTGTCTGAAGGGAGAAGTTAGTCACAACGTATTCTCCGGCAAGGGAGCCTATCTCGTCATAGAGAAGTTTTACGTCGGCGAGTTTCCCCCTTATGCTCGCGCTTAGGCTGTCTTTATAAGTCTTATTCTCTTCTTCTGCAAAAAGATCTGCGGCGAGTGCGCTGAGATATTCCGGTGAAGCTATCTCGTTTATGATATTTGCAAGTCTAAAGGCTAAAGCGTCCTGAAAACTACCAACGTTGGCCAATGCGTATGGAGCGGATAACCCTTTAGTCAAGCTAGTCTTAAACCCCACCGGAGCCGTCGATTCAATAAAAGCTAACTGATCGAGTATATCCAGGACCATCTTATATCTCTGTTGTGGGTCTGAAGTTCCAGTCATCGAGAGGACGTTTTCTTGAGTCGTCTTCAGTTTCCAGAGAAGGTTCTCCTGGATATTAAATGCGGACAAAGCCGTGCTGTCTGTAACGCGTGCTTTTAAGCTATTAAGCAAACTTTGTATAGCCGGAGCGTTGGCATAATCCGCATCGCTTAGTATCAAGTCTCTTAACTCGACATAATCATTTAAGAAGTCTAAAGCGGCAGTTAAGTCAGACACATCCCTCTGTTGAAGCTCCTCTACTGCGAATCCGTATTTTGAAGAGAACTTTCTTTGGGCATCTTCAGAGAAGGTCTTTATATTGTCTATACGTTCTTTGACTTCTTCGATCTTGTTTTCAAGATCAGTCAGGCTAACTGAGCTGGGATCGCTTATCGCCTGATCTATCAACCTCGCTATCTCTTCTATCCCTAACAAGACTTGTTCAGTCCCGCCGATTCCATAGCTGGCAGCTTCATTTATCATAGATACATTACTGCTAAGACCGAGCACATAATCTCTAAGTGTTGTTCGAACCATCGATTGTGAATGAGGATATCCAGTCTGGACTTGCCTTATCATATCGATAATGTTGACTATTTCGGAGTCTCTTATGTCTATATTAGTCATGTCGGTGAGTTCTCTAAGCCACATATTTATCTGTTGGGCTATGAGGTCTCCCATTATACCCCCGATAATGTTGCTGGCGAAGAGGCTTGCCGCGGCCAACTTTCCTTTGAATTTTTGAGCTAATTGGTATTGGACTATTACATCCTTCTCTCCTTTTATCGTTTCCAATTCAGCCTGGAGATCCTGAAGAATAGTGTTAGACTCAATCTCTTCCTCAATCCTATCGTAACCATCGAGAAGGTCTTTGATGTTTGAAGAAAGTACCACCACTCTTTTGGCTACGTTAGTTAAAGAGGCCAAGTCTGTAGCTTCTGCAAAATTGATAGAAGCTAAATCAGAGAGGAGTGCATCGATAGTCTCGATGTCTTTGCCTGCGTTCGGTTGGGTCGTCAACCATCTTCTTCTGGATATAAGATCGGTCCTCATTTGATAGATATTACTCTTAAACATAGACTTCAATTCTTTGGTTAAAGATCCTTCTATCATGGCTTGGGCGTCTTCCGCCCCGGGCAACCTGTTATCGCCAACCACAGCGGAAAGAGAAAGGAGGATACTTGAATATTCTCCAAGGGCTAGATTTTCCGCGTCCTTCTTAATCGATTCTATAAGAGAGGTCTTAGCATTGACATAACTCTTTTCAAGCCCTTCTATGATTTCTAATACGTTTTGCGGGATCTGTCCCTCGTAATGCTCAGATATATCCGCCTTCAACTGAATGAGCCTATCGTTGTAGTCCTGGAGAGAGATTGCGGTGTTGAGCGATATTTCTCCAATTTGTTCTATAGTCAAACCGAATCTTTGAGTAAAGTCGTTCTGGACCTCAGACAAATCTACTAGCGCTTGCTTCATTTTAGCTATGATGGCTTCGAGATTGTTTAAGTCTCCTTCTTCAAGGAAATCGGTCCCTGTAATTTCTCCTCTTAAAGCGGCGACAGCCTCATCGATTAAAGAGAGTAGTCCTCCTCTGTCTTCCCATCCCCACGGCATTGCCTCTGTCAATTGCTGACGATAGCCATAAAGAGTGCTCAACCAATCAAGTGATTGATCGATCATTCGTTCCCTGAATTGAGAAGTGTCGGTCCTTTCTATCACCATTTGTTTGAAGGAACCGAGGTAGTCCATCTTAAACTGAGTACCGTAGTCATCGACTATTTCAGTAAGGGAATTGAACATTTCAGTCAGATTGTTTATAGCATATGTGCTATAGGCAGAGACTTCTTTTGTCTGAAGGATCTGCATTTGAGCCTTTAATTCGTCCCTGAGCTGTCCCGCTGCACGGGCTTGCTCATAGATCGAGGTCATCGAGCTCACTTCATCAAACCTCTTCTGATAGTCTCTGAACTGCTTGGTATATTCGTTGGAAAGAGAGTTAAACTCGTCAGTCCAGAGATCCACAGACTCTCTTATGGTCAAGATGTCTTCGAGGTAGGTAAAAACCTCTCCGGGAGCCGTCGCCTGTGCAGGCATGGCTTCAAGCTGCTTTATATACTCTTTGATCTTGTCGTATTCGGGACCACCATAGCCCATAAGCCAGTAATCGAAATGAAGGTCGGCTAGACTCTTAATGAGGTCTAGTTGTGGTTCGTAAGCCGATAGAATATTCTCCTCGACATTCCTCATCCCTTCGGCAAGAAAGGGGATTGAAGTATCGATTTCAGCCCTTGCTTGCTCATATACCTCACGGTACTTGCGAATGTTTTCAACCGTATCAAGGGAGAGTTCGGAGAAACGGTCAAAATACCCCTCGTATTGCCCCAAGAAGCGAGTTTGTTCTTCTCTAACCTCTCTGGACGTATCAGTTATAAACTTTAATTCTAGGTCTAACCTCGCAAGGATTTCGACTCCCTGGTCAAGAAGGTTCTCTTTAGTTATAGAATCTAGCCCCGAAATGTATTCATCCAGCTTTCTAATTGTTTCAGGGGCAGAGATGCCATACTGTAAAGCTTCATTTATAGTCTCGCGGAGAGAGGTTAGATTATCCTTCAAGCCGATTACCTGGTCGTCGATATAGTCGTACTCTCTCTGTCCTCTTTCGGCTCTTGAATATATCTCTATTTCCTCTATGACTCTGGAGACTGTGTTATCGGTATTCATAACAAAGTAATCTGCTATAGCCGCGTTGTACTCTTTCTCTCTTTGAGCGAGTTCTTTTGAAAGTAGGCTTTTGACAAATGGATCGGTTATATCGAGAGTTCGCATCTCTTGCAAAGCACGTCTATATACTTCAATCGACTCATTATCCGAGCCTATAATTGTGTCAATCGACTCTAATATTCTTTCTGCCTCTCTTTGTGCTTCGGTTCTTCTTGAAGCTGTTGCGGTCGAGATCCTGTCAAACTCATCTGTAAACTTTTCTAACTCTACTGCCGCCTCTTTTGCCTCTTCAAGAGTAGTTATAGGTGTTTCCAAAAAGGAAATAAGTCTGTTTTTAAGAAGAGTCAGATCGGGAAGATATTCCGCCGCAAAACCGGAGTCTATATAAGATTGGATATCTGAATCCACAGAAGCTACAACCCCTATTATCGAAGCATATATATCACCGTATAATTGATCTAAAGAGGTCTGTATAAGCTTTGCGAGTCCAGTCCCGCCAAGTTCACGGTTTAGGCCCAAGAGATTCTCTATGCTGGTTATCTGGTCGGTAAACTGACCGTACTGTGTCTGGTTTAAGAGAGCTTCGATGTTCTGTTGAGCGCCAAATCTGGTTTTTTGAACCTCTCTATTGAATCTATCGTACACAGCTTTTCTCTGATCGGCATTAAGAGAGGCTATGAGTCCAGACACATCTTCGCTGAAAGCTAGTCCGGCGGTATCTCCGCTTATCAAGGAACTCATTATTGCGTATATGTCTTCTACCCTGATTGTTAGAGACTCGGCAAGCCTCTTCTCCCCGCGCTCAAAAATCTCCTCCATACCATTCACTATCAATTGTATGGTTTCGTTCTTGTCATACATGCTAATCCCGGCTTCTATACTAGCCGAGAGTTCATTGTAGCTATCAATTCTAGCCTGTAGGACAGAGGATAGATCAAGGAGGGATTGGAGTTTATTGAGATCGGCGCCCGTCCCTTGCTTGGCAATCGCTTCAACCTCTTTTTTTGCCTGTTCGATAGTGGAGATAATCGTTGTCCGTAGCGTATTTTTCCCGATTATCGCCAGGTTATCCTCCATCGATTCGGCATTAGAAAGGATATTATCATACATTTCAAGGATCGCGTCGAATAGATTCTGGTATTGTTCTTCTAAGATGGGTTCGTTCTGGTTCTGTCTTAGAAGATTTATGGTGTTGGTTAATTCTTTCTGAGTAGAACCTACGTTTCCATAGATTGCATCTACTATGGTAGATGACCATGAATTGACATATCCCATCAGTTCGGACAGTTTATCAAGATCTTGTTCAGTAAGACTTGTCGGGTCGATCTCCTTAAGGCTGGTCTGTATATCGTTTAGTTCGTTCTCGATATATACCATGTCTCTTGACCCTATGAGATTTATCAATCGATCTACATAGGTCTTCAAGACCTCTGGGACTGTGGTAAAAACATGTCTGGTCTTATTCCTTATGACCGCGGCTTTTTTAGTCAGGTCTGATTGCATTTCTGCCGCCAGCTCTATTGGGAAAGTTACTCCGTCAAGAACGCTCTGGTATTGGCTAAGAAACTGTTCGGTATTCTCCTTTATCTGAAGCTCTAAATCACCAAGACGTTCAATAAAAGAACTCCCGGCGCCGATATCGAAGGCGTCCTGCAACTTTTCTATTATTAATGGGTCTTCTATGCCTAAAGCCTTAGTCTGAGCAGCAACAAGTGCGGAGACTTGACTTATGTATTTAGTAACGATCTCTATTTCTTTGTCTGGGGAATACGCCCCGGACCAACGGAGATCGCGTACCTGAGTGTCTGGCATAGAAAGCTTCATCTCGTCAAGTTGACGTCTTATGACCGATTCCGCCTCAGAAAGCGTATCCTCTCTCTTATTGATTATGTCGGAATACTTCTTTATCCAGTCAACACTTCTATCACCGGCAAGGATCATGTTCTGAACTATTGCGAACTCTTCAGAAGAAAGCATATCGAGGTTTCCGATAATGTCTTTATAGAGAGATTCTATGTCTAGTTCCTCCGGTTTCGCCGACTTTACCTGTCCGACAAGTATTCCTAGCTGAGAAACAAGTTTGTCCCCTCTGACCCCGGGCTGCCCTATAGCAAGCTGGGCTATGTCTTCCCAATTGGCTCCAAAATTAGTCTTGAAGAGATAGTTAATTGCCTCTTCTGTCGTGGCAAAAGTTGCATCCTCAATTTCCTTAAGAGAGTTAAGCTCATTGGTTATGTATTCAAGAGCAAGTTCTTGAATTGCTACCATATCCTCTAAGAAGGGTTTATAGATCCCTATTATTTCCGGGGCTAGACTCTCCTCTTTCGTACTCTCAAGGAGATTTAGTCTGGCTAACATCCCTTTCCACGAAGTCTTACCAAACGTGGTTGATAGAACTTGTTCCAGTGGCTGCAAGTCTTTGAAGGTCTGAAAATAGTCATCAAGAGCATAAACAACGCTACTTTTCTCGACCATATGATACGCCGCGAACTGAGATTGTAAGTTCTTAATTTGTTCAAGCGCTTTGAATGAATCGAGAGAGAGAATCGTCTTCATAACGTCGGAGTAAATCTTGTTGATTGCACCAACACCGATCTCGATATCCTCTCCTATATCTCCGAGGACATTTGTTTGCTCCTGGATATTGAAAGACTTTATAAGCGCATCAAGATCATCCTGGGGAATTTCGACATCCTGGAGCTCGTTCCCCAACCCCTCTATCCTCTTTGTGGCCTGTCCAATTGCAGCACTTAAAATAAGAATCTGCTTCAAGGACCTTTCTGTGTTTTCTCCCTGTAAGGCTTCTATAAGTTTTTCTGCATTGTCGAAGTCTAGGTTAGAGATATCAAAATTAGCATCAATATAATCCGAGAAGGCCATTCCTTCTATTTCTTTTGTATATTCTTGGAAGAGTTCTATATAGCTTCTATAACCTTCGAAAAGTAACATATACTCTCTTTTCACGTTTTTGAGGTCAAGAGAGTCGAAGATGGACACGAACTCCTTCCCTGCGGAACTTCTTCTTTCCTCTGGTAAACTAAGAATCTCGTTATAGATAGCCTCATACCGGTCAAGCTCTTCGATTAGGTTCGTTAACCCTTCCATCCGCTTACCTAAAATCTCGGTGATTGCCAATTGAGACTCGTAAAATGCACCTTCATTGGAAACACCATAGAGATGTCTGAATATTTCCCTATATGTCTCCATTGGACTCTTTAGGCTTTGTGTATAAAAGTCTTTCTGCAACAAGGCTAATAAAGCAGAAGAAGTCCCCGTTTTGCCGGTTATTGTATTGATTAAGCCGCCAAACCCTGACTCTTTTATCTTCTGGTCCAGTAGGTCTTGAAGAGAGCCGGAAAGCGCTTCTTGGACAGCCTTGATATTGTCGGGGTCGAACTCAAGCAAGAGTTTTATATTCTTCTCTTTTGGTAGCTTGTCCAACAATTCCTGCGCATACATATAAGACTCTTCGTCAATGTCAAAAGACAACTTGCCATCGATCTCACTTATCTTGGTGACAAAAGGAATGAGTTCTCTTATCCTGTCTTTAGTCTTGGTCAAAGCGAGCTGTAATTTCTGTTGTTCAAAAGCTGCATCTTTTGTCGAAGAATCTATTTTACTAAGCTGAACTTGTAAGTCTTTATATCCTTTTGTAAGGGTATCTACTTCATTGTCTAGCCTCGTGTAGTGCCGCCTAAGTTGTTCTACCTTTTCAAGATGAGAGACTATTGCGAAACCTATCCCAGCAATAGCCGCGGTGACTAAGCCAAGCCAACCCTTTGAAAGGAAAGCGGTTTTTGTGAATATCTTATAGAAAGCGTTTATGACCGTGGGAGCTACTGTCGCTGTAATCAATGCCCCGATCCTTTCCGGGTCTATCGCTCCCGCCAGGGCATTGAGTAGTTCGTCTCCAAAAGTCCTGGTCAGGTTATAAGCAGTATTCTTTAATTCCTGAACCGCACTCTTAAAGCTGTCAAACTGTAAGGAGACGGCCCTTTCTGCGGCACCAAAAGAAGAGATAGAGGTTGCGGCCGCATCGACCACGAGATCAAAATTCTCAAGGACCGCCACAAGATCGGCATATCTTCTGCGTCCGACAATAGCGCTGGCAACGGCGTTTTTCTGAGACTCGTCTACCGTCTTCCATCTGTCCGCCATTTGAGCCAGGAGCTCCACCAACGGTTGATTAACGATATCTACCATAGGAAGACCAAGAAGGTTAGATATTTCTCTCTGGGATTGTTCGCTACCATAAATCCTACTTATTATCACCTTCCAGGCATTACCTATTTCGTTTCCCGCTTTTTTAGTCACGGTTCCCGCCGTGGCAATGATTGCGGACATGTCATCTATCGTAGCCCCGGTTATAGAAGCTACTTGTCCCACGATAGAAAGCCCTTCTGTAAGGTCTTTTGCTTCTACTGCAAAGTTGTTGGCTACGTTCGTTATCTTGTCAACTGTCTGAGCAAGATCCTCAGCCGCTATATTGAATTGTTTTGACATAGCGATAAGCGCTTTAGTAGATTCTTCTGCGCTTAAAGGGGTCGCCTGAGTCGCTAAAAGTCCGGCTTGAGTGGCATATAAGAGTTCTTCGCCTCTCAGACCCTGCCGTGCAAACTCGGTCATGACATCGAGGGTATCTTGAATCTTCATGCGGTAAGCATCTGCAAGGACCATTGCTGTTTCAAAATATCTCTCGACTGTCCCGGTATCGCTTGTAACTTTCTGGAGAGTAATAAACTTCTCCTCGATCTCCGACAACATAGAAACGTATTTCTGGAAGGATCTGATGGTCCCATATATTAGGGTTGTAGCGACCAACCAGGTAAAAACCTTTTGCGCGGCGAGCCCTACGGTCTGAATATTTCTAAGAGTATCGACTACGCCACGACCGGCCCTTTTCGCAACATCAAACTTCCCGGGTATACCATCGAAGGCTTTAGCAAAGTCATTAACCGCCTTCACGGAGGTAGAGACTTCGCCGGTCATTCTGTTGAATGTATAAGTAGCTTCATAGAGTGCTTTTTGCCCATTGCCTATATCGACTACAAATTGCTTGGTCTTTTTCATGGCGTCAAGAGGAATCGATTCTTGGTCAATACCTCTAACTTTCTCCCATTCACGGACATAACTTTCCATTTGCTCTTTCATGACCGGAACGGAGTCTTTTATCTCCCGCGCCAAGTCCATAAAGGCGCTCTGTGTTTTTCTAGTGACTTCAGTTGCATTGCTGAAGTTGTTGACCATAGCCTGGCCGCTTAACTTGACTTTGTTAGGGATCTCATCAAGTGATTTCGCAAACTCGTTATGTGCCTTTACGTTGGCTACTACTTGTTTATTCACTTCGTCATAGGCATAACTTATTTCATAAAGAGCTTTTTTGCCGTCTTCAAGCTCGATGACAAAATAGTCAGGATCTGCTATCTTACTTAAGGGGGTTTGTCTTTTTTGTTCCTCCGACATTTTGGCCCATTCATCGGCAAACTTTTTTATTCTCTCTTCCGCTTTAGGGAAAGACTCGTTGATGTGTCTATTGAAAGTTTGGAAAGCTTCTCCATATCTGGTCTTGATGGTCGTTGCCGTTTCTTCGAGCGAGGTTTTTACCTTTTCGACTGGCTCGACCGCCTGACCAAAGACTTTCATTGTGGGAATATCCTTCATAGACTTTGCTACATCATTAGAAGCTTTAACAACGGCGGTCATTTCGTCCTTGAGCCTGTCATACTGATAAGTTACTTCAAAGATAGCTTTTTTGCCGTCTTCCATATCTAAGGCTATTTGTTGAGAGGGGATAAGACTCTTAAGGGGGGTTTGTCCTTTGACTTCTGGTGATTGCTGATCCCATATATCGACGAGCTTTCGCATCTCTTCCTGGATCTTCGGGATCGTTTTTTGTACCTCGGCGGATAACGCGGCGAAAGCGTCTTTATATGTAGCGGGAATACTTGAGCTTATTTCCTTGTTCTTCTTTACAAAGTCGCTAAGACTCTTGGTAAATTTTTGTTCTACCTGTTTTGACTGACTTTCTATAGAGGCTCCGACTTGTTGATTCACCTTGTTTATCGCGTCGCTGAGGCTACTTACTTGTTGTTTCGCGTTTTCTATTCCTTTAGTGTTGATAGGCGCTGCAACTTTCCCTGTAATTGTACCTAGTCTATTGAAGTCGGTTATGATTGTGGTAAGCTGTTTCTGGACATTAGTCATTTCTGTGGTGAGGCGTTGTAAACCTTTCAAGTCTATATTCTGTCCAATCTGATCGGCCCGCTCATCAATCTTGTTAAACGTCTCAAAGACTTTTTTGGCATCAACGCCCATAGTCAATAGATAATCATAGGTGTCTTGTGGTTCCATGTTTATCCCCCCCTAATCGTTCCCGTCGCCTATAAAGACGAACCCGTCATCATCAGGACCAGCTATGGGTCTGATATTCCTCATGTACTTGAGGTAATAATCCATTCTCTGAGACTCAAGATCGTCGTAGCGCTTCTTGACCCATTCGTCCACTTTTTCATCGATCTTGATAATTGAGTCCGGCGGTCTGTTGACGGGTTCGGACAAGATGTTGTTGTAAAAAACAACATAGCTAATGAATTTGGAAAGCAAAGGGTTTATTTGTGAAGCATATGACGGAAGTCGAAAAACGGGGAGATTTAACTCCTCCCCTACTTTTTGTCTGTCTTTCCAGTGTCTTGAACGGGCAAGCTTCCTAAAAAACGATCACCATACTTGACATAGAAGGCTAGTATTTGTTGCCATATCTTGTCTATGACCATCTCTGTCTCTTTTAGTAAGTCATCGAAAGAAGCCCATTTAGGACTTCCGTCCTCTAGTCTAGTCAGTCTATATACGTAATAAGCTCTTCTTTGAGTGTCCGCCAGGGAATCCGCTGAAAGGCTGACGATGTTTTCTTTCGTTTCCTTAAGTTTTATATATTCCTCATATGCTTCTTTATATGCGGCATCGGCATTGATAACTTCCCCCGCGAGTCTTTCTTCAGGGTTTTCTACAACCTTTTTTCTGAGATTCAAATAGCGCAAGGATTGTTCTCGAAGCTCTTTTTCTGCTTCCATAAACTTCTTTTCGTCTTCTTTAGTCCATAACCCCTGAGCGTCCATTAAAGCCATAAGCTTTTGTAAGGGGAGTGCGCCGCCCTTTATGTATGTAAGATACATCTTTGAATAGACGAAGTTGGCTTCTCCCGCAACTTCCGCGGAGGGGAAATAGAGTCTGAACTTAACGCCGGGTGCATACTCCCAGAGTTTATAGCCATGCTCGATTGTGTCAAAAGCCTCCGCCGCCTCGACGGCGGTTATTCCTTCGTCATCTTCGGGATGTAAAGCTTTGACAGCCTCGTTTTCTTTTATTTCAATCCCCAGGGTCGCTACCTGGTCGTCTCTTTCGCTCATTCAATCCCCCCCCATGTCTGAATATACTTTCATCTTCTTAAAAGTCTTTATGTTGAACACCTCAAACTCAAGAGAATCGTTTTCCTTCTTGACGGCTTCTTGTTCAAAAGATACATTGTCAAAACTACCCTCAAGTAAGTATTCTCCAATATAGAATCCTAAGAAGCCTAAAGGCGTCAACAACGATTGCTGCATATAATGCTGGTATTCGCGTCTTAAATCTGTGTATGTCAAACATTCGTTTTTAAGTATTATGAAAGGCGCTATCGTTATTCCTGTGAATGAAGGGTTTTTGGTTTCTATTGGGATCAATATCGGGTCGGCGTTCAACGCAAAAATTGCCCCGGCAAAATTCAACGCAAGGCAAGCGTATAGTATCGTGAGGGGGATAGTTACCCACGGGTTTGTGTATAGATTTTCCATTATTCCACCCCTAGATCGAAGTAGTATTGTCCTGGTATTATGGTGACAAGTTCTTTAGTGTTCCAGACAAAAACATCAAACATCAGGCCGTCTTCTCTTGCCCGGTCTGCGTCTAGTTCAAACCAGTTCTCATTGTAGCTTTTGCCCAATATGCATCGCTGCCATTGATAGCCTATCGCCGCACCAAATGGAGTTAATAGGGCACTTTGTATATAGTGTTGATACTCATGCCTGATGGTTGTATAATTTCCGACTTTCTCATTAAGATGAATAGTAAAGAGAGACTGAAACGCTGCCGGAGCGGAGCCATAGGCGACTTTCGCGCCAGAGAGATCCCCTCTAATAACTAGAGGCGGAGCGTTGAGCATGTAGGTTGATAATGAAAAGTTTCCACACAATAGAAGAAAGACTATGGATAAGGCGATTGTCAATAACTTGTTGCTATAAAAGACTTCCATTTTAAAAGCCTCCTGTTGATAAAAAATGAGGGTAAGTCGCATTGAGAACATGATTGCTCTCATTGAAACTTACCCCTCTTCGACGAACCTAACTATTTACTTCTAAGCTTTTTTAGACTTTCTTTCCCTTTATATATCCAGTTATAGAGTTCTTCTACAAACCAGACAGCCTTTAATTCCCAAACCTCGTAGAATGTTGAATAGTGGTCTTTCCCAGCGTAGCTTGCAGCCTTATCCAACTTCCTGCCTTTGATAAACTGTTTTACTTTCCGTCTACAAACTCTTGCGTTGTTCTTTCTGGCCGTTTTAGGTTTTCCTCGATGAATCCTGACTGCTTTTGTATAGCTTCTGCTCATGGGTTCCCTCCAAAAATAGAAGTTAAGCCACGGCATTATCCCTCCTTTAATTCGATCGATCTATCCCTAATTTTGCCTCTACCCATCGTTTAGTTTCTGGTGCGAGAGTTATATTGTCTTTATTCTTTAGGTAGAACTCTCTTGTGTCGTCTCGCCCGGTAATGGCGCGTCCGGCGCCACGCCAATCTGCCAACATCTCTTTTCGGTATCTCATTGGCATTTCTTGAGGTAAGACCTTGCCGCTATCTTTCCAGAGTAGCCAATATTGCCAATGGTGTCTGTTTCGGTTTTGATGTTTAAGCCATGCAATGTTATATTGCGTCTTCCATTCCGGTCTGGTTATGTATGACATGTAGAAATGTCGCATATAAGGAATCCATTCATCAGGCAGGAACTTGCTTATGTCATGTGTTAAACCTCGCCAAGGAATTCCTAACTTACAACATTCGACAAATACGTACCAACGATGTTTTAGCAGGTATTTCAGATACTTAAAAAAGGGGTTCACCTATTCATCTCCTAATCTTTTCTGGCGGCGGGAGAGAGAGTCGAACTCTCAAAGGCTTTCGCCCGACGGTTTTCAAGACCGCTGCCTTGCCAATTAGACTACCCCGCCGCAAACAAGATACTCTTGAGTAAGTTACTTTCGGGTATGTAAGATGCCTATCCTGGGAGCGAGGGAGGGAGTTGAACCCTCCTATAAGGCTTATGAGACCTTCGAGTGGCCGCTACTCTACCTCGCCCTGTATTTTGCTAAAGGGTATAAGTAACAAAGGGGAGTCTGGCGCTCTCATTAGTATCCGAGGCAACTTGCAAGTCAGGGAATTGCACAGGGAAAAATTCCTTCCACATTTCCATCATTTCAAGAGAAGAGATTCGCTCTTCTAACTTATGAATCCTTGCCTCAAGTTCCTTATGTCTTTTGTCAAGCTCTTTGTTTCTTCTTTCAAGCTGATGCTTTTCGATCTCATCTTTATGTGCGGCGACGAACGCCTCATGACAGGCTATAGAACAAAAATCATACTGCTTGCCGTTAAGTTCAACGGTATAAAAACTATCTTTGTCAGGGATCGCTTCACCGCAATGATCGCAAAAACGTTTAGTCAATCTCAATTCCCTCCCGTTATTTCTTTTTCTATATATGCTTCTTCTTCTGATGTCCAAGATGGATTCGCCCGTAATGCCTTTAATATTTCATCTCTGTTTTCTTTATAGAACTCATCGCCTTTTTTAAGAAGCGCGTCCGCATCGGGATCATCGGCGGCGCCCATTCTTACCGCCAGTCTCCTAAAGAAAGCAATGTTTAAGGCGTAACGAACATCTGTTTCATATCCACTGATTGCTATAAAATATTTCTCTGCATATTCCTTAGCGCCGTTCATGTCTCCTCCTTTCTCAGCTCGCTTATAAGCTGGAATCTTTGTTTAACTTCCCCGTCGCGCTCTACCAGACAAAGAAAGTCATCTATTGGCCGGGCATAGATTTCGCCGACGGTAGCTATCGACAAATAAGTGTTTAGGTAGTTATATACCATCTGGTAAATTACCAGTATTTCGCCGCTTTCGTGGTGTTTTGCAAGTCCAAGGACTCTATAGTTGTCTCCTTTGAAATGTTTATAAGTTGCTCCAAGGACTAAGCGGCGGAGTTCGTCCGTCTTTTCCCTAGCCCCGTCGCTGTGTTCTATATACACTTCTTGTTGGATAGATAAATTCCCCTTTTGAGGATTAGCAAAAGGGTTCTCTACTATCGCATCTCGAAGCGCTTTTATCTCGCCGCTAAGACCATATATCAATTGGCGTTCGTCGTTGACGGCCTCTTCTACATACTTGACCTTGTTGCATATTACTAAATTCCCCTTGGTAATCTTGGAAATTATTTCCTTCAACGTTTTTCTAAAAAACACAACCAACCAACTCCTTCTAGCAAAGGGAGCAGGATTCGAACCTGCATACATCCATGGATGAGATCAGCTTTACCTATTAAGCTACCCCTCTGCTCGTACTCCGGTCACATAAGGACTTTCCCTTTCAGCGGCTCGGCGTACTGTCCCGCGGATTAACTACCACGCCCGTTGACCTATCACTGCCCGTCGACATGCAGGGCGGACGTGGGGATCAATTCTGCCATACCGGTTAGCCGTTCTCGATGCGTCCATCGGAAGGTCCGATATGGAGGTTAATTTTATGCCCGCTTCTGCTTCGTCTCTGTACCTGAAACGGGCCAACGGATTACAACAGAGACTGCACCCGGCTATTGGTACAGAAAGACTTAACTGCTCTCTGGTTTAATATGACCCTGCCGGGGTCTAATGGGCGCGACAGGATTCGAACCTGTACGAATGGTCAAGATCCCCATTCTAGCGAGCTTTTTCACGTGTTCACTCACGAGACTCCTAACCTTTCGGTCACGATAGCATCTGCCAATTTTGCCATGCGCCCGCGTTTTTCTTTTCTGCATTATTCTGCAAAACTCTAGTTTTGTTCTTTATTTTGACCATCTTGCAGAATAAACTACCCTATCTGCTATATAACGTCCTTTTTGTCAAGCGATTCCGGGAAATCGAAGTCACGATCTACTGCATTATCAAAAGGATCTTCTTCCTCGTCTATGTCTTCGTATGTATAATCGAGGATATAGGCTTCGTTATTCGTTCTTTCGGCCAAGAGGTCAAAAGCTTCAACAATGTCTATTTGTTCGCCTTCGATTTCTTTAATTCCGTTAATGTACAATGCCTGATATGAACCTGAAGACCTAACGTGCACCCACAACGTCTTTGCTTTTATTCCCATAGAAATTGCGCCAGGGGACACCGTGCTTTAGCGCGGTGAGGAATGGCGCTCCCTCCTTTCACTGATAACTGTAGCCGTCTGAATGATGCAAAACTTTTAAGTATTTTGGATGTACATCAAAATCGTTCAGTCGAAACGATGGTCTGTTACGAACTGCCACACGTCCAATATGTACCCCGGTATGTTTACCTTCAGGAATTGTTGCCAGCACGATGTCGCCCGTCTGGAAACCGTAGTGAACACGGCCTTGTTTAGCTTTCGTGCGCGGGAAACCGTACTTATCCGGGCGACACATGATACGTGACTGGCGACCGGTAGCCTTAATAACCAGTGGTATTGTGCCAGAAGATATATACACTTTTTCTCCGCTTACACCCACGCAGGCTGCGTCAATCCAGTGTTCTTTCTGATAATTCTGTCGTACTCGATTGTATTTAGTCCGTGCACCAGTACCGACTTCCATTGGTAAGCCTAATTGTTTTAAGCTGCGATAAAGTGTCCAACGTGTTGTATTCATAACCGCCGCATCTTTCAATGGTTGCTTCGCTTTGTCCTGAATTGTTGGATGTCCGAACTCTGTTGCCGTCTGATTGCCTTTATGCTGATTACATACGGTACAAGACAGTGTTAGGTTGCTTACCCTATTTGACCCACCACGAGACTTTGGAATAATATGTTCGATTTCTAGTGGCGCGCCAGTCGCTCCGCAATAAGCACACCTTCGACCAAACTTTTCAAGCAAATACTCACGCACTTCATATCCCATCAATTCGCCTTGTTTATACTCAATACCACTGATTTCCGGGTTTTGCATAGCCTGTGTGTCAAATTTCACCAACTCCATACTCACGGCGCAGATAGGTGTGAACCTACGCAATCGTTCTGTCCATGTCAACACGTTGTCCACGCGACTTCGCAGCGACGGCGGTATCCACCCCTCGGCCCGGCGGCGATTGTCGAAACGCGGCTGACGGTAGCGAGTCTTACGTGATCTGCGTGCACGCCGCAACTGTTTTCTTGACAGCATACTTGCTTTTATCTGTTCTCCACGGTGGTTAAGTTCGCCTGCCCATACCACGCGTTTCCCACGCTGGCCATCAGCGACCAGCGCCAACCCTGTAGTTTTGCTACCCGGGTCAATCTTCAATGCAACTGGTTGTACATCACCACCCTCACGGTCCAGCAGGATGATGGTGAACGGGTAGCGGCGTAACACTTTTGCCCGTCTATTTTTTAGTAATTCCCTTGCCCGCGCTGGATGACACGGCATCAGTGGCTCTCTGTTTTTGTCAACTACAAATACACGTTGCATAGATAGTTACCTCTCAATTCTCGGCATACGCCGGTAAAGTCCACCTCGCCAATGTTATCAAGTGGTTTAATGTGAACAACACTGGTTTAGACCCTCAACCTGTTTAATCATTCACCGCAGTGTCCGGGGCTGGTGGCGTCACCCCGGAGTGCCTATGTATTCACCCGTAACGTAGTGCTCAAAACACTCAAGCTGGTCAACAAGAGCTACAAGCTCCCGGCTTTAGCCGTGGGTCGTTGACTGACGTATCAGATCAGCACTCTAACCAACTGAGTTACGCTCCTACTCCTAACCTCTTATTCCTGGGATTCCGAAAATGTCCGACGCGTTATATATGCTTTCTGTATGCTGTCTGTTTATCGCAATATCTTTCTTCCACTGACGTTTGAACCAATTAGTCAATCGCTTTATCATGTTCTCCCCCCTAACTAATCTAGTAAGCGAGGCGGGATTCGGACCCACAACCTCCCCATCTGTTAGGGCGCTCTCCAATGAGCTTTCCCGCTTACTCGTTGCTCTTTAGTTCAAGGCAGTCCCCTGCCAGGCATACCATTTCATTGCCCCGTTTACCCATTCGCCTATATATAGATAACCGTCGGCATATCTGGCAATTCTCGCATCGGCTTCCGTATATTCCCCGCCGTCAATGCCGCCCTCAAGGTATTCACCATCAAAGGCGGCATTTTCCATAGTCGTAGAGACTTCAATCGCGTTTCCCGCGACTCCAGCTTCGTTGGCTGTAACTGCCACAAGTCCTTCACCAGCCTCAAGAGTTGCTTCAGGGAGCTCTACTCCGTCAAGGGCCGCTATAGCCTCGGCTGCCGTCATGTCGGTGCCTCCCTCAAGAGTAGAAGCGCTTGCTGTAAATCCAGCCCCGGAAACCGCAAGCACACATGAGTTACCGGCAGATCCATCAAGAACACCAGCGGCAGTTGCGGCAATAAGTAATTTGCCTGCATCGTCGCCTTCACCGGCAGTTATGGTAACGGCTTCCGTTCCACCGGCAGAAGCTGCCACAATAGCCGCTATGGTCTCTGCGGGAGTTGCACTGGCTCCATCTGCAAGATGGGTTACATCAACGCCCCAGGAGGCGTTCGCGCAGGTGGTAGAAACAGTAATGGCGTCGCCGACAGTACCTAATGTTCTAGCTGTAACAACCAAAGTGTCTCCGTCACCATCGACTGCATTGACGCCACAAGCCGTGTTGCCTCTGATAACTGAAGCGAGAGCAATAATTGCAGCGCCCGCAGTGGTGTTTGCGCCAATCCAAACTCTTACATTTCCTTCGGTGATCTCGCCGTCGGTATCAAACTCAAAACTAACTCCGTTGATTTCTACAACTTCCCCATCGGATACTACGTCTGAAAAAGCGAGGGTAGCAGTTGAAGCTTCATAAAAAGCTGAAAGATCGACCTGGATAGCCCCCGCGCTCACTCCGTCTCCAATAAGGTCCATAACGTATATGTCTTCCCCGACCTGGACATAATCGAGGTGTGCTGGGGCAGCACTCACGGTAATTTCACCGCTGGCCTGTGTCTTCGTTCCTTCGGCAGTATTAAGGAGCTCATAACCTTCATCACTGGCGGTCGTGTCATTGACTTCAATAATAGAGTCGCCAATAACGATTAGTTCTCCGTTAGATACTCCACCAGAGATTGTTAAGTCGGTTGAAGCGGCGGTGGCTATCGCCGGAGCGCCAACCGGGAGCCTCTGAAGGACGTTGCCGTCCTCGTCAATGATCTCAATACTAGACTCCGGCGTCCCAATGTGTACGGTCTTTAGATAAGCGTTTCGTTCCTCATCGATCGTTTCAACATTGCTAGTCTTATCGCCGATTTTTACCTTGCTAACTGTCAAAACTCTGTCTTTGTCCAAGACACCTTCTTTTGAATATGAATTGCCCACGGATAATTCTTTAACGACTAAATCTTCTACAATCAATTCAGTTCCCTCCCCCTTGTAAAAATAGACCAATCCTCCTTAGATAGGAGAAAAGTTACTAACTTGACGGACAGGATTCGAACCTATACGAAGATTGGGGTCTATCTTCTAGCAAGTTTGTTTTCGATGTTTTCTCATCGAGCCCCACCAAATACAGTCATATAACTGCAAGGTCGCACTTTTGTTGTGCGTTGCCAAAAGGCCACGATAGCGTCTACCAGTTCCGCCACCGTCAAGTCTGTGGGCAGTTACGGGATTTGAACCCGCGCTTCTCTGGCTTATGAGCCAAAGCGGTTTGCCAATTTAACCTAAACTACCCATATATAACGGCCCCGGTGGGACTTGAACCCACAACGAATCCAGACTCTTCCGAGCTGTTTGGACGGCGGGGACACCCCCACCGTATCGACCTACCGTTTTGCTAGGCGTTACCATTCCGCCACGGGGCAACTTTCAATCAATAATTAGAACTCAAAAGTCGTTTGCGCAAAGACAGACCATGAAAATTCAGGAAGTAGTACAAGTTTAGCTTTTACATCAATCAGAGTAAATAACTTGCCATCAACAATAGCAGCCACCTGGTATTCTTCAGCTTTTATAAAGTACCCAGCCTCCAACTTAGCAGATAGATCAAACCACGTATAACCGAGTCCTAGTTTCGCGCCCCCCAACACAGAGAGCGCTTTATTGTCTGCCAAGAGGTCCCCAAGCACCTTGTTGCCAAAATCGTTGTTTCTAAAATCTCCAGTTCCAGCTATTCCATAGATACTAAAAACATCAAGCTTTAGTGGTGAGGTTGTTGCCAAAAATCCTATCGTAGGTGAAGCACCGGTCGTTTCATAACTCCCTTTGACTTTGAGAAAACCTATGTCGTTTTTAAGGGTGAGCAATCCGTCAAGATATAGGTCTTTTGCTGGAACATCATATACTCCTTTCACAGACAGGTCTACTATATCTTCGGTAAGGAAGAGCTCCGCCCCCACGTCAAGCTTCCCAAAACTGTCAGCATCTACAAAGGGAGCTATTTTTATGCCGAAGATTAATGTCACCACCAGGATAAGAGTAAGAATACATACAAGTTTTCTCATTCCATCACTCCTTTGGTAGCAGACCAATGGCCTACTACGTCACCATAAACTCCGTCTCGCAAAAAGCCAGTCAGTAGGTCTGTTTTCACTTCCCCAAACAGAGAGTATAGATGTCCATTAACTGTTACCGTCATCCCTACTCTGTTTATCGGGCTGTAGGTTACTGCCCCGCCAGACACGATTATTGCAGGGTTATCAGCCTCAGCCTCAAAGGATAAAGAACCTTCTTCCTGGATAACTGTCATGTCGAACTCTATGTCTTGAGCATATGGATTCATCGTAAGAGTCCAGGCACCGCTTAGGTTCGGAAGTCCTGTAATCTGCACACAGCCCGTGATAATGAAGGCTACTACGACAGCTGAAAGGACTAGAATTAACTTCTTTCTTGTCACACCGACTCCTCCTTTTTTAGTATTCGGTCTAACTCGGTTTCTCGTAGAAAAATAAGGTAATCTAATACGGTCTTCACTTTCAAAAAAATAGTCGAAGGGGGTTGGTTTGCATTGAAAAAGAAAGTCTCAGAGGCAATAGGACTCCAGGAACTGGACAAAACCAGTTTATATTTCTCGGCAACTTTACTGAGATAATCCCCATCAGAAGATGTTTCAAAACGAGTCGCCTGTTGTCCCCTTTTATCAATCCTTGCCAAGGCTATGTCTGGCGAAAGGTCAAAGAAGAATATATGAGTAGGAAGATATTCTTTTAATCCACCAAGGATGCTGTAATTGATTTCTCGCACTATATACGTACCATCATAGCCAAAACGCACTCCTTGGTAAGCTAAAGAAGAATAGAAAGATCGATCGAGTAAAATAATTTCGCCATTTTGCACAGCTTTGCAAACTTCATTTTCTATCAATTCCCGGCGGGCTATGGCAAATAGGGCTGTCTCAGAATAGATGTTTATATCAGGATTATTAAGTATAATATCCCTTAAGGTTTCGCCAAGTTTTGTGCCGCCAGGCTCTCGGAACCTTTTACAGAGAACTCCCTTATCTTGAAGATAACTCTCTGCCATTCGGATCTGTGTTGTTTTTCCCGCACCATCGATTCCTTCGAACGCAACTATCAATTTTTGCATCTCACTTCCTCCATAAAAATATCGGGGGGTCGGCACCAAGACCGGCACCCCCCGACGAGCGACAATTGCCGGGTAAAAAGACCCGACAAAAGTAGCTCTGCAAGACAAACGTTTGTACGTTTTGTGGCCGACAAAACTAAAGCCGATGGTGAGATTCGAACTCACATTCTCTGCCCCTCTCACGGCAGGAGCTTATCTTTCCTTTTAGAAGACATCGGCTTTATTTTAGGGGTGAGTTTCAGTTGCAAGCACCGTCGTCTCTTATGAGACTGGCTGAGAGAATAGGATTCGAACCTATATCACTTGAGCCAAAATCAAGTGTGTTTCCATTACACTATCTCTCAGTTCTTTCAAACGAAATGCCAGTAATGAGTTTGTCCAACTCTGACGGGGCCGCGGGGAATCGAACCCCGCCTAAACCATGACCCCGCTTGAAAGGAGGTTTGATGAAAAAGGTCTTTCCGTTCTACTGGTGTGCACTGGCAAAAGAGCTGGTGGAGATGCCGGGAGTCGAACCCGGGTCCAAAACTGTTCCATGCCGACCCTTTACATGCTTTCCTATGCTTGGAGGCGAATAGAAGTTTTTAACAAGAACTTCTACACAAACTTGGGGCTCGTAGCCCTACTCTTTATGACCCGTAACCCGATATAAGAGTAGGAAATTTTCGGACGGGGAGCGACTAAGCAGCCGCTCTTTCAAGTAATGGGTTGTCAGTTCTTAGTTTAGGTTTTACGTCTCTCGACGGCATGAGGTCAATACTTGTACAGCCCTGTCGAAACCTTGTCATCCCCAACTTTTTTACTTTTCAATGAGCCGTCTTCCTTCAACAACTTAAATATAACACATGACTTTTTATTTGTCAAGTGATATGAAAAGAATTTTTTTATTTGGCTTCTGAATTGACTTTTAGAGCTATATAGCATAAGATAGTGGCAATTCCTGCCCCTATCGAATTGGCGATTAAGTCGCCAAATTCAGCAAAGCCCGTGGGCGAGATCATATCATAAATCTCTTTCGCACCACCAATCCCCAGAGATCCCATAAACCCAAGAATAGGAGAACTGGTTGAAAGACCGAGGACTAAAGCGATGATAAATGAAAACATGAAGTGAAGGATCTTGTCTTGTCCAATCATGCTTAGACCCCCTTTTTAGAAAAAAGGGGCTACCTATTCGAGATAGATAGCCCTATAAGATAAGAAGGAAAGTGAGACGTTATAAACCACTTAATTCAGTGTTTGTCGTGATTATTACATCGTCGGAAGTAAAGCTGAGAGGTCTGTTGACCGTCCCGCCGAGGGCAAGACTTGAACTTGTAGATGTAAGCATGAGCCTCGGGAACTTGTAGACCAACTTAACTTCTTCATCGCCAGATTCATCAAGACCTATAACCTCAACGTAGAGATTCATGTCATGGTTAATGTTCTTGAGGTCGATAAGAGGATCGTCTTCTCCGACATCGATTATCTTGGCAAGGAAAGTGTCTATGTCTTCAGTCTCATCAAGTGATAGATCAACGGTGATTTCCGCCGGGAGGTTGGCTATCGTGAGATATGGATCTTCACTTCCAAGCTCCTGTCTGCTATCGGAGTTTAATCCCCAATTCGCTGCTACAGAAGAAACCCCTCTGAGTCTTCCGCCTTTCGTAGCGTAACTTTCCGCCATGTATATCTTGATTTTGCCTTTCGTCGCCTGTCTAAGGAGTCCCGCCGGTTCGTCCGCAGTTATATAGTTGACTACATAACTTGTTTCTGCAACCACCGTACCCCCGGTAATGGTTTTGGGGTCTTTAGAGTCGATAGTCCACGGCCCGGCAACAATTACTCCGGCAGTTGTCCTGACTCCAATGATGTTGGTGACATTGTGAGTAACAGTAAGCGAATCGACACCTTCGGCCTCTACGGTCTCGGAGAGAACTCTCCCATAAAACAATGCGGGATCTCCGGTAGTTTGCTCATAAGAATATACCACCGTAACCATAGTCGGGGTTTCTCCGTTAAACGTGCCAACTGCTATAGTTCCAGTGCCAACGGAACAAACATCCGTTATATCTTCTCCGGCTATTTCCTCTGGGCCTTCTGCTATAACCCTAATAACCTTCGTCGGAGTTTGCTCAGGCGTAACAGCTCCGGCCGTCACCGCCGCGTGACGTTCCACGAGGATGGCTGAATCTTTGAATATCTTGTAGCTTGACCCCTGAAGAGAGATGTTAATCGTGCTCGGACCATCGACGTTGAAATTCCAGCCGATGCTGGTAACTCCTGCCTTATCCATGACATAGTTTCTCCAGATCGTCGGTTTCGGGTCGCCTATTTCTTCTTTCTTGATAACGGGGAACACGAAGTTGGCAAAACTTGAGACCATATCAAGAGTAGAAAGTGAGGTAGGAAGCGCGGCCTCTTCGAGGTCGTAGGAATAATCCTTAAAGATGGCAAGATAGGGATAAAGGCTACCTTGTTCTCTTATCCTGAGTGTTATGTCAGAGTTTATCTCTTCAACATCGACTCCAAGGATATTCGGCGCGCCGAGCTCTTCGGACTTGGCGGCAGTTATTCTCGGTGAGCCGGTGCTCTCTTCAGCACGATAAATATTATGACCGTTCACAAACGGCCTTAATTGCTTCTGTTGAATGACTTCTTTAGGCATTGTTTCTCCCCCTTTAGCTCAAAAATATCTCTGTGACTGCCCTGTACGCATTGAGGTCGCCGTATCCGAAACTAACGTTCCTGATCGGCACTCGGTTGACATCCCAACCTCCTATGACCTTATGGTCGTATTCAAGATTTACAAACGCATAACCCACAGAAGGATCTTGAGTCAATGGCTCTTGTGTTAAGTCAATTTCTAAAACCCCTGATGAAGCAAGAAGTTCTCCTAAAATGTTGCTCATTTCTTCAATTTGGTCGCCGTAAGAAGCGACAAGTTCTATCGTGACGGACATAGTGCTCCGGGTCAGTCCTCCGCCAAGTTCGAACGCATTGAAGTTGTTCATGTTGAACCCGACAACATAAAAGGGAACAATGGATCTAAGAAGGTTGGTGTCAACGTGATATTTGAAGTATCCGTCTATAACTGTGTAAGTTGGTTTGGTGAAAGTGAGATAGACTTCCGTGGTGTTGTCTATCGCCGCCGACGTCTCTATAAGTCCGTTAAGAGGAGAATAGCGAAACGTCGGAGACTCCCCTAATTCTTCTGAGAACTCGCCTGGTGCTAATTGTAGAAAGTTTTGATACTCTTCGCCGTCGATCGTTATTGTTGGTGATAGGTCCGTGTCTCCTACTTGCATAAACACCGAATGGAATTTGGTTGAGACTTCCCAGATTCCGGTTTTTATACGTCTCGCTTGCTCTGTTACCCGCCGATAGTGATTTAACTTAAGTAATTCGTATTGTAAAAAGTAAAAAAGATTCTTGGTCGGTGAATTAGCCATGTCAACCCCCCTTTGCCTGGGGCAGGTTTTTCAATATAGCTTGTCTGACTAGCTGCCTAAAGTCTGGATATGTCTTCGACCATAATTTTTTCAACACTTCGTAAGGGGGTACTATTGAGGAATCCCAATTTTCTCTGACATTATATGTAAAATAAGTGAAAGGTTTTCCCGACGCTGGACCAGAAATGATTTCCCCCACCGGCAAATACCAGACTTCTGTGTGTCTAGGACTTTCGCCTTTCGGATTGGGAGAGAGGTTCTTTTCCTTTTCTAGGTATTGTCCCCATTCAAGTAAGCGCCAGTATGGAACAATCCTTTCCGGGGCATAAGTAAGAGTTCTGATCTCTTTGTCTTTATACATTTGGACTGCTACGTCCACTGGATAATTCGCCCGCGTCGCATCGTCCAGTCCCGTTACTGTAAGCCAACCTACCCCGAAACCGCCGCCGGACTTATAGTAGAATTGGACATTTTGATCTCTGAGATAGTCAAGGTATTTATTGTAGATATATCTAAACTCCGGCTCATAAATAGGCTTCGGAGATATCCATCCGGCAATACCCATGATGCTCCAAAACAAAGAGTCTTGGATTTCGTCGATATTGGTCTTTACTTCGTCTCTGACTTTAGAGAGAAACTTTTCAAGATTCTTCTTCGCGTTCTTTTCAGTTACTTTGACCTTAAACTTCATACCGTCTTCTTTATGGTAAGGATAAGTCCAACAGGGTTATTGGAAGTACCCACGGGGAGTTTTTCCAATACTTCATACGTGGATTCTTTTACTTCCTTGCCAGTCCATTCATCGGTAATGAAAACTTCCTTCACCATGTCCCAATCTATATCAGTAAATAGCTCGCTTGAGGCTTTAATAAGTATGTAAGAATCACCAGATGAGGAGACTAGAGGTCCGCCGGGGAGAAAACTTTGATATCCAAAATCAGTTTTTGGGATTTTAACTACAAAGTCAGAGATAGTTGTTTGCTCAGGTAAAGGACGGGCAAAAGGGTAATTGCTTCGCGGGAAGGCAGACTTGACTTTTAGAGTCCTCTTGAAGACGTTCTCAGAATATGAATAGACGGTTGTAAAAAGCTCCGTCAGGGCGTCGTGTAGTTCGTCCATAGGAAGACCCCCTTATTCGAACTTGATGACAGCGCCGTAATCTCTAAGCTGTCGGCTCAATTTCTTTATCTCATCCTCTAATTGTCTAACTAGGTTTTCTTTCTCTCCTCTTCTCCCCTTAGATACCGTAAGCGTACCCATAGTGATTCTCTGGGAATCTTCAATGTCGCTGCCTAAAATGACTTTTTTAGCCACATGTAAGGCTATGAAGTAAGTGGCATAATTGGTGTCGGAATTAGTGATTACAAGTTCTCCGTCTTCAAGAGTCGCTATAGACGACGGGATAGAGATTATTGCGTCTTCGATATATCCGACTAGATCAGCGTCGCTGATCCCTAGTATGTGTTTCTTGGCAAGTCTTCTGGACTTATCTATAACTTTTTGGACATCTTCTGAGATCGTCATAGGTATCGCCCCCCTATGTGCTACTTCCTATTCGGTCTTCCTCTCTTTTTGGGAGCTGATTCTTTTTGTTTCTCTTCCGGTTGCTCCGAAGAAATTTCGTCCGCTGGAGACTCTTCGGTTTTTTCTTCGATAATTTCTTGCGCGACCATTGCCCCGGCATCGATAGCTTCTGCTATCTGCTTTGGATTGGCCGGTGCTTTACCGTTAGCCTTCATGTATTCGCCAGTCTCTACTTTGACGAGTTTTCCTTTTTCGATGAGTTTATCTATGAAGTCTCTTGCGCGCTCTTCATCTCTTGGCGTTATATACACCTGCTTACCAGGAGCAACTAAATAGTTCTTGACGACAAGCATCTTCTCTGTGACATTCTTATAGAACATTAACGTTTCACCTCCAAAACTAAGAAGAGGAGCGGGGATTAGCCCGCTCCCAAGATTAGGCAGTAATTGTTACTTTGTAGAAGTGATAGGGGTCGAATATACCCATAGCCAGAGCTCTGTCCCCTCTATATCCAACAAGATATTCGCCTCTTCTATTCTCCATTTGAAGAATGTTCGTATTACCTCTTGACCAAATTCTCCCCTGATAGGTATCGTTGTAGATGAAGTAAATCTCATCGGCTTCAAAGGTCGTCTTAAGGTCGCCGTCTCTTTCAGAGACAGGAACCGTCAGGACAGTGCCGGAGAATCTATCGGCAAGGTTGAGCTTATATGTTGCCAGTGCGTTTTCGTTTAGAGCTTCTTTAATAGTAAACGGCATAAGAGCGATTATTTTTGACTCGTCGGTCATGCCGTTGTCGGCAAACCAGGAAACGACCCGTCTAAGGTTTGCCGTGGTGACTTCATCAGATCCCCATGAGGTCGTGTTGTCGTAATTGTCTTTGTTGATGGCCTCCGCGAGGATGATTTTGAAGTCCTGGTCTTCTTTATAAAGAAGGTTGTTTACTAGCTGTTTTCTTGCATTATTTCTTTCATCGAGATTCCCACTGAGGACATTGCTTTCCGGTACATAAACAGTATCGCCGATCATATATTCGGTAAATGTCGTGAAACCAGGCTCGGCGATAATTTCCTGTGGCATACCTCCGTACTTATTTATCGTGATGATCCTGAGTTTGACGTTGGCATTTGTGTTGATAAACCCAGGAACCATAGTGGGATCTGTGAGCTTTTTGAATCCGAGAAGCTTTCTGGCATACCCGACGTCGATAGTGTTAAGAGCAACGGTATCAGAGATATTCGTCGGAGGAGTGTAGGCACCGATCTGCTTCATTACTTCTTCAGTATCTTCCTCTACCCCCAGAGACAAATCTTCGTTGTTCTTTCTTATCGCTTCAGGGTTTCCACTGGCCGTTTCTCTATAAAGCTGCCTTAATTGCATTATTTCTTCTGGTGTCATAGCTGCTTTGGACATTTGCAAAACCCCCTTGATAGGACTTAAAAATACGAGTTATTTCAGAACGACTATGATATAGTCGCTCTCGACAGCAACAACCTTCCCGATTTCTACTGTATCGTCGGCGTTTGATGTCTCGGTGTATTTGGAGTTGTCAGTGCTCCAATAAACGGTATCGTCAACCTCGAAGGTTATATCAGTATAAAGCGCACTAGAAACCTTGAGCTGAACCTTGGAAATGTTGGCTACTATAACGACATATTCTCCTTCCGCCACTGTGTGAAGGACAAACCCGTCAGGAGTGTCAGTGTCGGTTATAGCGGCAATCTTGCCCTCGCTTCTCTTGACTGGCTGGCCGCTGACAAGATCGGCGGCGGCAACCATGTTGGTTTGCTGGCTAACTACACCAGGAGCCCAATAGACTTGAATATTTTCAGCATAAGTATTCTGGACAACTAACATGTTAGTTTACCCCCTTTGCGATTCCCTATATCTCGTAAATGGATTTTCGTTGCTTTTTCCAATTGTGAGTTCTGTGTTGAGCGGCTTTCCTTTGCTCCCCCCTGCCTTCTTGGCAAGAGAGATGATAAACTCTATTTCCTCGTCGGTCTTAGAAGCAAGAGCCTTCGTTTCCTCTTCGGAAAGAGAGATTTCCTCTGTTGTCAGCCTATTCTTAACTTCGTTAAACCTTATCTTCGAAGCGAGTTCCTTTAGCTCGCTTTCATTTGCTGTAAGCTTGTTCTGAAGAGATTCGGAGAGCTCCTTATAAATCTTTTCGGAAGCTTTTGTCGATTCAAGTGCGGCTTTGGTCTCTTCGAGCTCCCTTTCTTTGGCAAGAAGTTCATCCAGTCTGGCCTTTTCAATGAGAATATTTTCGACAACATCAGTTTCTTCTTGATCTCTTCCTTCTGGCGTGACTGTTTCTTCTTCAGGCTTCTCCTCCTCCGCGTCTATTTTTTCAGGCTCTGGAGTCGGCTCCGCAATATCCGTTGAGTCTGCCACGTCATGCTGATCCTCTGAAGGTCCTGGAGGTGTCTCTCCCGTTTCCGGTTCAGCATCTTCTTTATCGGCTTCTGACCCAACGTTCTTCTCCTTCATAGAGGCAGACTCTCTAATGGAACGACTGTCGGAGGCATCTGTGATCTCCAATAAGACGGCTCCCTTATCTGCCGGATTCAGTGTGACGGCACTACCGGAAAACTCAGCAATTTCACTTGCAACCCATCCAATAAAAGTAATGTCATCTCCGCCCAACGGATAGTAATCTGTTATTTTGATCTCCCCATCTTTATCAGCCCACATATATTTGAAGTGTTTGAAGTAAACCTCCATAGAGAAGGACGCCTTCTTATCTACAAGAGCTGACAAAACCCAATCGTCTACTGCTTCAAGATCAAGTATTGCCGTAACGGTGATATAGCCGCCCTCGTTAGCTGTCGCTTCAGTGTATTCAGAGGCTATGTTCGCGGCAATGTTTTCTCTGGGGTTGTGCTCGACCCTAACAAGAGAGCCGTTAATGGTCGCATAGGTCTTTTTTACGTCTTCATCCAAAAAGCCAAGCCCATTCCCATTGAAGAATTTACTCACCTTTTCAATATCGCTGCCAAATTCAATCGGCAGGGTATGAAGAAGGATATATTTCATCTCAAGTTTGCTGGGCTTGCCGTCGGCTGCGTTTGCGGCAATTTTTATGTCGTCCGGCCGCACGACGATGGTCGTTTTTAACCCTTCAAGCAAGGTAATACACCCCCTTATTGATTGCCCGTTGGGGAGTCGGTGATCTCATTTCTTTCTTCTGGATAGTCGTTTTGTGATGTGGTCCCGGCAGGTCTCCCGGCTCTTGGACTGTTATTGAACGGAAGCAACAACCCCTTCTTTTGTAGCGCCAATTCCTCCTGAAGTTGCTTAAACTCATAGTCAGGATTGAAGTTTGCGCTGTTAAGTGCTGTAGTTGCAGAAAGGAGACCTTCCCGGCGGAGTGGCAAGAGAACGGAGCCTATATACTTCTCATTCTCAAGATCGAACGGTTTAAACTTGAAAAGAACACGGTCTTTCAATCCAACGGCAGTTGCAAAACGGCGAAGCTCTTTCGTTATGACTTTGGCAACAATCTTACGTAGTCTGGTTAGTCTCTTAATTAGCAACCTTAAGTCTATTGTCCCTGAAGCATAACTGGTTTCTTTGTTGGTAAACCCAAAGTTGACGCCTGTCGCATTTGCTATAGTGTCATTGACATCGTTATACTTGGTCGGATTAAGGATGTTGGTGTCCGGGTGCTTAAACTCGACTTTCAACCTGTCATCATAGACAATTGTCATCGCTCTAGCGATGTTCGTCAACTTACTGCTTATATCTTCTAACTCTCCTTCTTCGGGAGAAGCAAGTGTTATCAAAACTATTTGATGGATTATTCCATTGAGCGTGGCTACGTCCGCCTGATTCATTTTTGTTTTACGAAGCAGCGCGGGCAATGCCCTCTTAAGCATCGGTATTCCATAGCGTTGATATGGTCTTTTATCGGATATATGAATTATTTCCTCAGCCTTTAGGGTCTCTTCTTCTGCGTCATCCCCTTCGGTAGTAACTATGTATGTAAGTTTGTCAGGCTCATTCAAAGCCCCTTCAATAATGACCGAAAGAGGGTTTATATTCTGATACCGCCCGACAATCGCTTTTGAGTTCTTTATTTTGATGTCGTTAGGGACCTCTTCAACCCCTAGTATTCTCTGAAGATATACATTATTTGTGACAAGAAGTCCCCAAAAAACATCTTCAAGAAAGCTGTCTATGTCAAGAATCTCATCGATATACCATTTATATAGATCCGCATTTTGTTCATCTACCTGTGTAAGGGTATAATCTGAAATGCTCAATCCCACAGCAATCTCTATGGCTCCACCGACGATTTCATCATTAAAATACGCGTCAAGACAGTTCTGCATCAAGACTATTTCGTCTGACGACATCTCGTCTGAAGAAGAAATAGAGAGAGGGCTTCCGTTAATAGTCTTCATCGCTACGCTTTTTATTGTCCCGAGAGAGAATATGCCGGGATTGAACTCAAGCACAAGATTATCTAATTCCATAGGCGTTGCCTCCCGTAGCCCAAAGAGAGCCATCATGGATAATCAATTTTGTTTTCGCTTTACGTTTGCTACCCTGAAGTTGTCTCTCTTTTACAAGCGAATATCCTCTAATCGAGGCAAATACATAGTCGTCGTGATATCTATCAGAAGGGGGTTGTAGAACAATATCACCACCTCTGGTGGTTTTAGTCACCAGGCTCTTTGCCTCCTGTCGAAGAATGATAAACTCATCAAATATCGACTGGATTTCGGCAAAATACTGCCTGTCCAATTGTTTGTCTTGTGTAGTGGCTTCTTTAGGTAAGTAAAGTTCGTGGTTGTTGAGTGCTTCTTTGAAGTTGAAATGGTGAACCATGTTCAATGTTGAATTTCCGAAAATGCAATGGACCAGCCGCCGACCGATAATGTCGTCAGGCGAATCGACCGGAATAAGCGGGGGGACTCTGGCGTCTTTAAGTGTGAATGGGTTCTTCACGACTCCTTCCTCCATAAGTCTTTCTCTTATAGAGAAACCTCCACCACGCATTTCAAGAGCTATTCCCGCGACCGTTCCATTATTGTGTTCAAAGCTGACAACCAGTTCCCTGATAAAGTTTGCTAGGTCTTTAGCATATTCAAAATGAATACCTTTCAGGTAAACAAGGTTGGCATAATCAAACGCCGGGTCATATTCAAAAACTGAAACAACCATGACATCTCCGGTAGTCTCGCCGCCGCTAATAGGGTCAATCCCGAGATAGTATTCTTTCCCTGGATGTCCCATAAGCCTTACGGGGCACCGTTCGCTACAAGCGTCTAAGAATAGAGATGGGGGATAGAAGATGTTTTGTTGCGAAATGAACTTCCCATAATACTCCGCTCCGAAAAGTCCCGTATCGTCTTTCAACGACCTTTTAACGTCTTCTACAATGTCTTCGTTGATATAGCCTGGCGAAGGATCGTCAATCGTAATTATGTCTAGCTGATATTTGTCTCCATCTTCTCCCATGAAATGAAGGAAGTCTTTATGGTAAGGGGTATCTTCAAATCCGGCAGTCCCGGAGTTTATGATGCTGAAAGCGGGGTCGGCCTCCATACCCATCTGTTTTTGTCTAATCCTTTCCATAGGATTCTGACTGACGTTGGCAAAAGGCTTTACAACGACATCTAAAGCATATTGCGGCACATCTTGCCTTTCGTCGATCATTAGGCGACTGGCGCGCTTCGACCTTATCTTCTCGCCAGTTCCTAAAGGGAGTGCAAGGATTCTCGAACCGGTCTTTGAGTTGATTTCTCTCTGGTCCGGGTTCCTTTTTGGTTCGCCATCGAGACAGGCAAGTCCGACATCAGAATCGTTGCCTTTTTGCCCGGTCACAACATTCGATGCTTCTTGCCACATCTGCGAAGACTGTCTAAAAGAGGGGGCAACAATAATCACTATCTCTTTCGTGAAGAGAGATATTACCAAAAGTGAATATAACCCTCCGAGAAAAGTCTTGGCAACACCACGGGCTCCAAGATACATATAAAACGGCTTAAATTGCCACCAGCTCCTAAGCACCATTACCTGATACCAGTCAAGAGAAATATCGTACAAGACTTTGGCAGCATAAACCGGGTCGTTTCTTAGATGTTCTATAAAGAGAAGTTCAGATTCAGTCAAGATATTTTTTTTTACAGCTTCAAGGTAATGCTTGGGGATCGGAACCTGGTTTTCTTCATCGTTCCTAATTTTCTTTCTTAGATTGGATATCTCTTCAATCTGTTCTTCAGTCAAGGTCTTGCCAACTTTTTCATTTCGTATATGCCTTAGCAAGTCTTTCTGAGGTATATCGTAATACTTATCGTATAACTTAACGAGATCCGCAAGGTTGTTTTTAGTTTCGTCCTCCGGCCTGAACCTTTTTAGTATCGACAGGTCAGACAACGCTTTCGAGAGCGAAATTCTAGTCGTTTCTATGTCTCTGTATAGATCGTTCCCAATGACTTCATTCTCAGCAATCAACATCTCTACTTGCTCAGTAAGTTGCATGAGCCTGAGCTCCGCGACTATTACTGTATGGATTTGAGAAGAGTCGGCCGGGTTGCTCAAGTCGTATTCGTTAGCAAACTCTTTCCTTCGTTTAGAAATAAATTTCTTAGGCCCGTGCTTTCGATAATACGTATAGTTCTCATCGTCAAAGAGAGGATCATTAGGATCTAAAGCGGACGCCTGGTCTCGCTCCTTCTGCGCTTGCTCTTTCTCTTCTTGAAGCAAACGGGTCTCTTCATCCTTTTCCCACTCTTTGAGTCTGGCGGCGTATATGCCTTTCGCTCTATCTGTAAAAACTTTCTGGTTGCCCGGAAGCATGGCCGCGGCCACCAATTCAACCATGTCCTGCCTAGTCAATAGGTCAAGGTTGGCGTCTTTGCCGAGTATCTTTTTCAGATCCTCGTCAATCTTGTCTCTGACTAATCTTTTCAAAACAAACACCGTCCTTGTTTTTGGCAACATATAATAGTAGAAGAAACTGGCGCTGTGTACATCATAGTAACATTTTATTTACTCAACAGTAAGTTCACTGACATTCCCTTTTTCTACAATGCCTAGCCTTTCTCTCCAGCCAGAAATGCCGAGAGCCATTAATTTTTGCTCAGAAACTAAGCCTTCTTTGAATAGCCCGGCGGCAAGTTGTTTGTTAAGTCGGTTGATAAACCTGGAGCTCCGACAGGGGAGTGCGTGGGTCTTCTTTAAGATAATAATGAAGTCTTCTTTTGTGACCTTCCTCAATAAGAAGTTGAGATATGCGTCGCATTGTTCGTTGGTTAGATAAGGTCTTGAATAAGTCTCCGCAAAGATTTTGTTTATCAATCTTCTGACAGTGGCGATATACCATCTCTGATAAGAATCGTCTACTTCTGTATCTTCGTCGCTATAGTCTTTGACGTTGGTTATAAATTGGTAAGCACTGCCCACGCGTAAAACATAGACCTCTAGTTCTTGCGAAGTCAAAACATAATTAGCCAGGTCATGGAAGTCAGAATCCTTTATGACATACTCCATTGAAGGGTAGTGTCTGTATTGAAGCCCGACAATAATATTCCGTAGCGCGCCTTTAAGCCAGCGCGCGACAACATCCCTGTTATTGAATCGCTGGCGCTCCGTCCAGTATAAAAGAAACAGGGACTGCTTCAAATCATTCTTTTCAATAGTCTTTGGGATGTCTTCCGTCGCTATAAGTGAAGGAATAATATTTTCATATACCGTCTGGTCAAAACCTGACCAGTTCTCTTTTCTGTTTCTCACAAAAGCCCCCTTAAAGGTTATAGTGTTTGACTCATACTGTAATAAGGGGGAGTCTTACCCTGGTTATTTCAAGAAATACCTCAAGGTGTCTATCTTTAGAATTGTCTCGATCTTTTTGTTCGCCTCGGCAATGTAAGGGTATCTACCCATAGCCCTGTATAGTTCTTGTTCTCTTTCTATTGTTTTTTCTGCCGGAAGGAGGTCAGGCATGAACTGAGGCATAGGCTTTAGCTCTAATGAATTGTCGGCCGCGCGGACTATGTAAAGGCTTCCAACACCATGTTCGACATATACAGAGTCTATAAGCCCTTTTATCTTCATGTTGGCAAGAATGGAAGAAACTCTAACCGTCTTCATTCCTGTGAACCTTGCCAACGGTTGCAGTCCTATATACTTGACGGTCGCCGCTTCTCCCTGCCCTACAGAGAGAAGAGCTAAAGAAAAGTATAGAGGCTTCCAATCTTCTTCAATGAATATAGCCGTCGATAATAGCTCTTTTGGCATTTTCTTAAGAAACTCTATTATGTCTTCTCTAAACTTTTCCATCTCTGCCTCCCTACACCTTATATGATATCATTATGTGTGATGGTTGTCAAGTGGTTTGTTATGTAGATTCTGCCGGAAAGTAATATATTATATTACATGCTACTTTTTATTAAGTGCTATATTGTATTGTATTCTTGATTATAGTATGTGCTAGAATATATTATGTACTAGAATCTAGTAAGTAATAGAATATATTACCTATAAAATTTACACGGTAAGGATTGAGGAGCTGCTAAATGTGGCTTAAAATGGCGAGTTTGATAGGTGGTGTAATTTCATTACAAGGATTAGGGATAGCTCGCGTTATGTGATATACTACCCTTGAACAATAAGCGCATCGGGGGTGAGCTTGTGGCAATTGTTGTTTCACTTACTAATTTCAAAGGCGGAGTAGGGAAAACTACTTTGTGCGGTTTGCTGGGGTTAGAACTTATTAAGCTGGGCAAGAAGGTTTTGTTCATAGATACCGACCCACAGGCAAACCTTACCAAAACTCTTGCGTATGGGGTCCCCCTTCCCGGGGGAATAAAAAAGATCCTAACCGAGAAGAAAGTCGAAATCGACGACCTCATATCACCAATACCCGACCTCAATGCTTATATAGTACCATCAACCGACATTCTTCTGGCAGTTAAAGAGTCGTATGCTTTCGCCAATAAACCATATGACTATTTACAGGAAATGTTTCTCAGGTCAAGAAGACTATCTACATTCGATTATGTTTTGCTAGATTATGCCCCGTCTGTTTCCTTTATGTTCGTTACCGGCATATTCGCTTCGACTCACATAATAGTACCTCTTGACCCGTCTGAACATTCGTGGGTTGGTATTGCGGGATTCAAGGAATTAATGATTCACTACAACATAAAAGGTAAGGAACTTAGATATCTTGCCAGTAGTATAAACAGGACAGTAACCGACGATATGACTATGGCCCGCAGGATAGCGGCGAGAGACGACGCCTTCAAGTCTATTGTTCCAAGGCTGAAGGTTTTCCCCAGGGCTTTCTTCGAGAGAAAATCTCTGACAGATTTTGCCCCTGAAAGAAGAGCTCCCGGGCAACGAGGATTCCCCACCGCCGCCGAAGAATGGGAAGAGTTCGTATCTGAATTTTTAGAGTGGACGTATGGCAAAGCGAGACAATAAGGAAAGACTTGAGCGACTAAACCAATACATAGACGATATCGAACATAAGCTCGACGAGAAGAAAGAAGTCGAGGAGAAAGTAGATGCCTTTTCCTATAAAGGTAACTTCATAATGCTCCCTTGCGACCTCATGAGCCTGGTGTTGAAGTCGGAAATAACAGAAATGGAACTCAGGGCGTATATTGTCTGTTACTCAATGGCGTACGGGTATAAACCATTCGAGAGTAATTTGCCTACCGGAAGAACCGGATTCATAAGTAAGACTACTATATGTAAGCATACCAATATATCTCTTCAGAATATGAAGGGTGTTTTCGACAAACTCCTTTCTAAAGGACTCATTTCTATCTATCAGAGAATGACGCTTAAGTCTGGAGAACCTTCCGAAAGACATATCAGCTATACCGTGAATCTTCCTGTGACTAATGGAAATGGAATCGAATGGGTCCCGCCCGAAAAGGCGTGGTATCTTGAGAAGAAAGAAGAGACTCTGAACAAAACACCGGTCATGAAAATAACCAAGATCCGTACCGATAAACTTTCCGATGACATCAAAGAAATATATGGCAAGGACATTTATGAGCTCCTGGACGATATCAATAAGATAACCTTTGCCAAGTCGGTAATCATAAACGGCGAACAACTAAGAGCACTTCTCAAATCGCTCGGAGGTTCTGAGGATAATCTAAAAGAATACATAAGAGTCCGCAGCTTGAAGTCGTACGATAAGCTTATCTCTTTGGTCGTTGAAAAAACCCTAAATCAAAAGTAATAGAATCTATTAGGTTATACGTTTGTATGGTTCTTTTTTCTATTACATAATACATCTGTATAGTTCTTTTTTTTATTACATAATACATTCGTATAGTTCTATATTCTATTACATAATACGTTTGTATAGTTCTTTTTTTTATTAGGTCCTGTAGGATGTAATATAAAATAGTACTATTTTTTATTACATTCAAACGATTCTAAATAACGTCTGTGTCGCCGATTGGAAAATGGTTTTAGCTGACTGGCACGGCGTTGCAAAGATCTTTTATATGCTCTTTAGATACTAAGTAATAAGATCTAAGATCTTAAGATCTACGTCAGTTAGTAAAGAAAACTTACGGAGGTTAATCGATGCCAAAATTCAAGATAGCGAGAGAACCACACATTATGTTCTGGAAAAAACTGGCTAAGACTTTAGGAGAATCACAAAAAACTCTTGGCGTTAAAGCAAATGCTGGCATACTAACAGAATTTCTTGTTAGCGGAGTAAACAACTCAAAAGCAGAGGCTTTGAACAAAGAGATAGAAAAATACTCTTCTTTTGAAAAAGGTGACGACTTCATGTCCGCTTCTATAAGTACTTTCGTCGGCATAATACTGTTTATAAGCGAAACAGGAAATGCCCCTGAAAATGCCAAGCCAGTAATGAAGGAATGGTATTATCACTGGAAAACCAGTTATGAGAAAAATCAAAACTATTCAGAATTTACGCTCGACGATCTCGAAAGACTTTCTTCAGAACAAAGCGACATACTTGGCGGAGATACGATTACATGGAAATGCACTCCCTTCTTCTGGATGATGTACGACTCGATAGTGAGAAACAGACCTGTTGAATACTTCGTCAGAGTCGTGGAATTGCTTGAATTTGCCAGCCATATAAACGATGACAAGATGAAAAATCATTACGACTCGTCTTTAGCTATATCGAAAAAATTGAACGACACCATGATATCTTCGTTTTTGATGGATACTCTTTATCCTGTTGTAGATAGTCATTATCTAGGTGAGGCAAGAAAATTATTTGGAGTAGAAAAGTTTGAAGACATAGAGATAGATGACAACGTAGTGAGATTCTTGGAAGCTAAAAGAGTCGGCGATGAGTTGCTTGTGTCTGAAAATACCGCACGCCATTTTCTTGCAACAGCCACCTACAACTATGTGCTTCTAAACAGAATAACCATTATTGAAGAAGAGATCAAAGAAATGAGGGAATCCGATAAATCTGGAGAGGCTGTGTTCAGAAGATTTTTAGAGCAATACAAAGACGACAAGATGTGTATGGAGGAAAGACTTGCGGTTATGGCTAGAAAACTCGCGTCAAAATCGCGCGAATTGAGAATCAAACAGTCAGAAGCAATGCCTGTCGTAAACAATTCCGATCAAAAGGATTTATATAGAGAGATGGACGAATTATACAATGAAAACCAGAGGCTTTCAGAAGATGTCTCTTCTTTGGAAGAAGAGAAGAAAGCGTTGATAGACACAATATCAAGTCTCCAGGAGAAAATCAAGAGAAATGATTATTTGCCATTTGAATCACCGAAAGTAGTTAACTACTTCGGCCTCGATGCTTATATTGTAGGCGAAATGAAGAAATATAATGTCATAATTAACATATATTCTCCAGTAAGGCCGCCAGACACAATAATCAAGGCTCATGTAAATGTCTTGAATGTAAGTTTCGCCAGCCATAAGGTTTGGGATAAGCTTAAGAGCTTTGGAGTAAAACCCGTGGTGGTCACAGAGACCAATACTGAACTTTTGAAACATATCATTATGGATAGCCTTATCGAGGCTGATAGAACTGTCCTTTCATAAGAGTGGGGGAAATTCTATAAAGAAGGTAGGGGAAAATGTATGAAAAAAGTTTTGTTGGTAGTTGTGTCGTTGGTTTTAGCCGCGGCGATGTTAGCCACGGCAACCATCCCGAACCCCGTGACGCATGAGCCGGAAGAACTCACAATGGACGAAGTGCATCAGCGATATCTTTCTTGCGTTACATTAGAGACTGAAAACTCAGTCTGGGGAAGTAGTTCAAAGGCGGTGTTCCTTACCCCGGAATACTTGATACATAACGCCGATTATCATGCAGAGCGCAACTTTTTCACCGAAGAAGAACGCCTGAAATACCGAGAAGAAAATCTGGCTATGACTAAGCAGCGTTGGATAATTGCGGTATCTCTATACTCAGATAACTATCCCTATAGAGACTATATTAATTCAAAATCCTCCTTTACCGAAATAACTGACATCCTCCTTATAAACGACAAGGGGAAAAAGGTGAAAGTGGAGGTAAAAGTCATAGACGAAGTTAAAAGGCTGGCAGACGGATATTATTTTTGTCTAAACACGTTTGCTTTCCCCAAGAAGACTTCAGACTCCGAAGAGATTATAGACGAAAACACAAAGTGGATAAGGGTCTGGATTATTACGCCTGTAGAAAGGGCTTGCTTCGAGTACGTCTTTGAATAATAAGAAGGCGGGGATTATCCCCCGCCTCTTACTTCATAACTCCCTTTATCTTTGGATTCCAGGGATCTTCCTCTTTAACAATCCCTTTCCTTAACTTCAAGATGTTGCTATATAGTACCGGGTGCATCCAGGTAAAACGTTCCGCGACTGTGGGTAAGATGTGTTCGAAGGCATTAAACATCATTGTTGCCAGCTCAACCATTTCATATTGCGCATGATCGGATAACCTTTGTTCAAAGATGTTGATTAGACTCCTGGCATTGACCTTGAAATAAAACTTAGTCATTTGTCCTTGTAAGAGGACCATACGGGAAACCTCTCTGGGTATGCCACTGGCTAAAAGGTCGCTATACAGTTCTAAAGAAGCCTCGTATAGACTTTGAAGTCTACCTTGAAGATCCATAGGAGCGTTAGGAAAATAGATCCCGCTGTCTTTGGCGGAAACAAAGCGGCCCGACAACTCGTTAGGAGAGGCTGTCCTATGCCTGAATAGCTGAGTCCTTATCGGAATTGGAGTATGGATAAAGAACTCGAACTCGACATGCTCAAAGGGGGACATGTGTTTTTGCTCTAAGAGGAAGGCGATTAGCCGCGACCCTTCTTTTGCATCTTCCCTATTATAACTAATTCTTGCAACTTGACAGATCCGGTCTTCATCTCCCATTGCATCTATTAACGTTACGGAAGATGCCGTCCCGCTCCATGAGGCTATGTAATGTTTCATTAGTTGACCCCTATTATCATCTGATTGTATTTGTCCCACATAGAAACCAACTCACCAGTCTTTGGATGCACTACATAATTCAGATCGATCTTTATATAGCGTTTTTCAACCTTAGCATGACAATAAGCGCTAATGAAGTTTCCTAGGTTGACTTCGTTCGGCAATATAAACCCTATCGATGCGCTATGGTATGAGATTTTCGTCTGGGTAATCTTTGACTGTTGCCATATAGATAAAGAGGTTCGTTCAGGGACAATGAAGATTGTGTTCTCGTTTGCCTGGATTATCTGTGCCGCGCCGAGAAAGTCTTGGTAGTTCTTCACGTACCTTGTAGAGATCCGAATAAACCGATTGACACGATTGTCGGCAATATTCCTGATTGACGCATAAGGTGCTGTGGCAATCCTCTTTAATCGATTCCCGTTGGTTGTACAAAGATCGTCCCTCATAGCGTTAAAGAGTTTTGGCTTGCCTCTTTTTGCTCCCGTCTCTGATATCTTTGTCTCTAAATACTCTAACTTTTTCAGCATTAGATCAACCTTTTCTTCCATAGAAAATGTTTCTAAACCCATTAAACATGCCTCCTTTTCCACTTCCGTTATCCCCACATGCCTTTTCCTTTAGGTTTGAATTGTTTAACTGGATATAGCCGAAGACGTCTATTTTCTTTACGGACTTCGACACCTTCTATAAGTCCGCTTCTTGCATAATAAACTGCCGCGTGCATCGCATTTTCAGGCTTTTTGTAGGGGTATAGTGTTTTTAATCTGTCCACCATCTCTTTAGGGGTAATGCCGGGGTTTTCGGCCACAATGTGTTCAACATCTGCCTTCCATTCCTTCCACGGCGTCCAGTTATTTCCGGGCAATGAGCCTGCTTTATTTTGCTTCATTTTTGGATGAAGGGCTTTGAAAGTTTTGTTGAGATCATAACGAAAAGGATCTTCGTTCAGTCTCGGCTTTCTTTCCTCATCCAGCCTCCCGCTTACACCTACCATAAATACACCTATTCCGTAGTGATCTAAGATTGTCCTTACTGCGTAGTTTTTTCTTCCTAGATTATATTTGCGGCTCGGAATACCAATAGAAACATAATGAACCCTGGCGCATCTATAAATTGCTTGGTCAAGCAATTGCAGGGATAGAGACTTTTTGAGTTCAACCACCCATATCTTATTGTCGAGGACAGCCACAATATCAGCAACACCAGATCCACAAGGTACTTCTTGATACACATCCCAATTCCGGGATTCAAGACAATGTATGATTGGTTGTGCAAGATCAGTTTCTTTCATTCAATCTCTCTTTTAGGCAAGCTTCTGCGATCTTATCGAGTTCTTTTAGTTTTTCTACGGCTTTCTGAAAGTCTCGCTGGCTGTCTTCTGCGATAAGGCAAAGATCGTTAATAGCAGAATCGTTCGCCGCTCTGTCTTTGCCGGACGCCCCCGGCGCACGCCTTACTCGTCGCGCCAACTCAGAATAGTGATTCGTGTATTTTATGAAGTCTTGTAGAAGCTGGACGTACCTGTTGCCCCAAAACCGGACCATTGCCTGTAATTCCTCTATTTTGGTTTCAATCTCCTTTAAGTCTTTAAGTCTCCCATCAATATAAAATACTTCATCTAAAGCTTCGTTGGCTATGCCCGCCAGTACTTCGAAATACTTATTTTTCGTCTCTTCAAACTTTAGATCGGCATAAGCCCTTATTTCCATCAAGGCTTCAGAAAGTATGTCCCGCCCCTTTGCGGCAACAACTGATGGATATTCCCCCTGCTTCGCCTCCCAGAAGAGAGTAATCCCTTGTCGTCTTGCAAGTTCGTCGGCGCACTCTGGACAAAGCAATCCAGCTTTAGATTTCTTTGGAGATATCCTTTCCCAGAGACTGTCGTCTATTCGATAAACAGTCTCATAAACCCAATCGCAACGCTGACATTTTTCTCCCATTACCTAGCCTCCTTTCTTTGTTAAGCCATCTGTTCGCTAGATTGACTGGCTATAAACTCAATCCCCCTACTTGTTGTGTCAGTTGTGTTGGTGGTGTATTTGTCGGGTAATTCTGAAACCAGCCACGGCGTCTCGAAAACATTCCCTATTACCACCGGTCGGTATAATGTATGTAGCTTTTGTAAGTCGAAACCTCTTGGTTCAGTAACACTCCATACCTCTGGGGGCTTTTGAGTAGTGAATAATACCTCTAAGTCGATTTGTTTTATTGGAGCGTTTAATAACCTAAAAGCCGCTTTCTTTCTGTCCCAGACAACGATTACCTTTTTGAAGTAGTCTCGGGAATTGTCGCATCCAAGCAAGATGTCTGCCTCGTAGATTTCTGTGTCTAGCATATCTTTCAGTCCCGTCGTCTGCATTAGGATGAAATTAGAACTTTCGTGGGGATAATAGTTGTTAACCCCGCGCGAACGGGTTGTGAGATAAGGATGTCCTGTGTTTTCATCAAAACTAATGCTATACCCCTTATAAAGCATCTCTTTAGCACTTCTTATCCAAGCTCTATATTTTGGCGCCATTCCTCTTTTCCTTCTTCGTCTAATGCGGACAACATCTTTAGCGCATGTGCCTGGTACGATGCCGCTGGTTCAACTTCTTCATCAGCCCAACGTTTCTTATCTGCCTCGTTAATCTGGATAAGTAGCTCTGGGTTTTCGTGAATGTTCCCAAGGATCTCTATCTCGGCAAAAATATAACTTGATTTGAACGAGAACCAGTCCTCTAAGCTGGCTATCGTAAACAACTCTTGTGAGGGATCTTCGGGGTTAAAAAATACATCATCTATAAAAAGCTCCGTGCCATCGATGCCCCTATGCCCGGTCGATTGCATAAGAACTACTTGGTTAGACCAATACGGTTCAGGCCAATCGCCAAACTTTTCTATTTCAGGAAGAAACGGATAAATCTCTTCTATTTCTCCTTCTTTAGAAAAGGCTAATCCAGCAACTGGAAACATCTTCTTTTCTTGCTTTACCCATATTCGGAATTTAGGGTTCATCTATCTATCCTCCTTTCGTAGTTCTTACAACTAGAGTCGCGCTTAGTCCTTTCGAAAAACCCCTGTGGATGTCATTCCTTGCCTTTTTTTAACGCTTAGTTAGTCGTAGTGATCTAGGTAATCTCGACTTTCTATTGTGCCTATTTCGTCTAATGTGATTATTCGCGGATTCTTCGGCCTGGGCGGTAGTGTTGCTTTTTCGAAGAACTCAATGAGCTCCTTTGCTCGTTGAAATGCTTCGGCGGCCTCATCTCTAGTCCTAAACTCGCGCCTCATAATAGTTATTTGGTTATAATCGAAGTCTGTGTACATTTTGACTTCGTACCTGTCTTCCAGCCTCTTCAAAATGAGTTTTACATCTTCATTTTGGTATATTATTTTTCTCTGCCTCCTTCAAGCCCCTGCCATATCAATTTCTTTCGCCCATTCGGGTTTATCCCTTCGAATATTGTCCATTAGCTCTGTATACGTAAAGCCCATTATTGTTGTGACTTGAGAAGGTGAAACACCATATGCGCGAAAAGGAGGTGTCGCTTCAGAAACCTTGACAACGCGAAGATATTCCCCGCCGACATACCTTTCGAAAAATATCTCCTCGCTTCTTCTTTTCATTTCTCTACTCCCAATAGCTCTGGATCAGTATAGATAGTCCCAATAATTTCAAAACGTCGGGCTGAACTATTTAGACTGGTTTGGTTTCTAATTCCTATGCCTACCGCGCTAAACATAGCAAATGTCTCATTCCAAACAACTTGATATCTATGGATAACTTCTTCACCAGAAAGAGGACTGTTATATTTATGCTCTATGATGTTACCCTCAAATATCTCAAATCCATTTTTATCTATCTTTCCTGTCCCAAGAAGTAAAACTACCTCTTTCGGATCATATGCTCTATATGCAGGATTTTTCGGGTCGGGGATTTCGGGCATAACATAGGCAATGTCGCCATTCATAGCAAAATCGATAGTCTCAACTAAACAAAGTAGCTTATGTTCAGGTATCCACATACTAAATTTCGGCTTCATTTTCCAGCACTCCTCAATGTTTTCTCAATTTCCGCCAAGCATTTCTCGCACACATACCCGCCTTCTTTATTTGACCAATGAAGGGTGAGGTCGGTAATCTTGGCGCCGCAACAAACACACAACGGCGCTTGAGAAGAAGTAGACGTGAAACCATCGTAACACATACACTACCTCCTAACCATCTGTATTTCACCAGGGATATTAAAACAACAAACTTCTGGCGGACCAGCCTTAGTAAGCAGCACACTATAAAAACCTCTGCCACCCTGTTCCCACAACTCCTCGACGTCATTTGTAACGTCATCAACTTCCCCTTTGTGGTTAGTCATCTCGAAACGCCACGTTTTCTTAAATCTATCTAGTTCTCTCCCGGAATAACATCTCTTCTCGCCTTCGGGGAGAGCGTGATCTCTGGCAAACCAATGTTCGTTGTTCGACATTAGGACCTCCCTTATCCTTGTGCTGCGTATAGCGGTTCCCATTCTTCATAAACCGCCTCAAATAGCTTCTCAGGGACACAAATAAACTTGCTTGTCGGTAGTTTGACCAGCCAATCGTCACCTGTTATCGTTATTTTGTCTTCGGTTGCACTCATCGCAGTAAGAGTCAATACTTCGTAGTCATCGTTCATGTCTGTCGCCGAGCCTGGTGTTAACCGGCGGACATCGCCGCAAGAACCATAAAGATCGACCTCAAAGTCTATATATCCATGTTGCCCTAGCCAATCTTTTATCCAGTGTAGGTTTCTCTTGGTTAGTTTCATCGCTTCTACCAGGATTTTTGTTGTATACTTTTCAGGCTTCATTCATCTTCCTCCTTAAGCTTTTTGCTTCTTCGATGTCTTTATAAGTCATCTCTTAACCCCTTCTTCCATTATTTGCGCTTATCCTCCTTTTATCAGTTTCCTTTCTTTTTTAGGTCTTGTTTGAGTCTCCAGCTTATGATCTGGTATAAGGCTTCTTCTGCTAAGGCTTTATTTAAGGTGGTTAGTAGTTCGGTCCCGCGGGGAGTGTCTTTGTTGATAAGTCTTGAAGCTGGAATTAGTTGGTCGTCGATGTCCCATATAAGTTCATAATCAAGCGGGATATGGTGCCCTGGTCCTATCTTTTCAAAGAGAAAAATTCTCTTAGTCTCTGGATCTCCTGCAATCCTTTTAAGCCTCTGGACGGCTTCGTCGGCCGCCTTTACGTATTCCAAAAAGTCTTCCTTCTCAATCAACGTCTTCTCCTTTCGTCATCTTCGAGTTTGAAAACTAGGTAGAGTAACACAGCAACAATGAAGACTTTGGGAGTTATATCGATGAAGATCAACCGGACTATATCGTAAATCTCGCAACCTCCAGCTCCGGGATAATTTCTTTTTCCGGCTTGAATCTTTTAGGATCATCCAGGAGACTACCGTCAACATAGAAGGAGTTATTAAAGTTCTCAAATAAGACGCCTATAGGGAAAGTCTCTCTCTCTTTCATCTTGAGGCTTTTTTCCTTACAGTCTCCTTTAGCATCGACATAACCGACTTTTTCAAGATAGAAGCCTATGTGTCTATAATTTTCGAATTGGTAAGGCCCGAAGCGAAGAATGTAGAAGTTGCTGGATATCTCCCCGTGGAGATAGTGCCTTATGTAGTCGTATTCGAAGAGGGGTTGCCCGGCATGATCGACAATTTTCGCATCTGCCAGGAAGACGGCATCGGCAGGAAGTATGTTCTCGATCTCTACTATTCCATTCTTTTCACAACTCACTACAAGTCCGTGCTTTCTGTCAAACCGTTCTACAAATCCTACTTTCTTACTTGCTCTGCTATAGACTTTCATTTTCCTAAGCTCTTCCATCTTTTACCTCCTATGATATTAAGTTCTGTAAGTGGCTTTTCTAGGTTCCACGATTAGATAATATCATATGACTTTACGAATGTCAAGCTATCTTTAAGCTGTAACATAACTTAAGGAGGGTACTCCCCTCCTTAAGCAATTCTCTGGCACCGGTCAAGTATAAAGCTCTTCTATAAGAGAGACTATAAGAACGATTGCGTCCATTTTACTTACGAAAGGTTCGGTCTGGGTATTGGCATTTTTAAGTTGTTTGAACATAAGCGATCGTTGCCGCCCGCTAGGTGAAAAGTATTCGTCGGCTAATTTATCCAGGAAGGCGATATAAGACTTTTCGTCTTTGAAGATGTCTAGTAGGTCTTGAGAAAACTTCTTTACCTGTCGATACAGGTTTTGTCGAGAATTGTCTAACCTATCTTCTGAACTTTCGAGTTTAGATAACAAAAACTCGATGTCGCCCTCCGCGAAGTCGGCAAAAGCAAGCTTTTTTATGGCTAAGTTATACCAGATAGAAGATTCATCGTCTTTGTTTTTCTCTTTTATCTTAGAAACTATTCCTCTGTAGTCCTTCAGCCTCTCTTTTATCCCGACTATTCTTTCTTCGTCTGAAAAGTTGGTATATCCTTCTTTCATATTGCCTCCTTCTTCGTTATTCGATGCGGGGTAAATCCCGCCGCTTGTTCTAGCGCCCAGAAGATTTGCCATTGTGGAATGGTGAGCTGGTCATAGGTGGTCTTGCCGGTTGCCGCGGCAAGGGTCGTGGGGAGAGTTCCTAAGTTGCCTATATCGTAAACCGCCACTATCTCAAACTCTTCTCCATACTTCTCCGCGACCTTTAAAAGTGAAAGGTTGTCAAGGTTCTGCGGCAAGGCTTTCAGTTTCTTGAACTGATACCGTCTCTTCATTGGCAACCAAGTCACCATCAGTATAGTCATTGGTTTGTTCAATCTCGTCCTCCAGTTCTAAGTAGTCTATGAGATAAGGAACTTCGAATACCTCATACATATACATGTCTCCTGTCTGAGAATCGAAAGTGATATAAGTAGTCTCCCGGGCAGGGAAGTTATAGAGATAACCTTTCCAGATATCGTATTGTGGCAAAAAAGAGTCCTTTCAATCAATGTAAATCTCCGTTATGAAGTGTTTTGTCTCGACGTATATCCACTCGGAGATCAAGTGTCTATGACAGAAAATCTCCGAGTCCTCTGTACAACACAGGATCTTTCCGCCTAAGTCTTTTAAGACTTTGTAGGGATCTAACTTCATTAATTGACGAAAATACTTGCGGCGATACATCAAGGTGTTTCCGTCTCTTGAGAAGTCTTGCTGTAAAAATAAGGGAGGGATAAGGGCGGGGTAGCATGGAAGGTCTATCCCCGGCGGGGGTTCAGGCGAAATAGATACCGCCCTCTCTAAAATCCCCAATTTTATGACCTTTAAGAAGTAGCTGGTCTGTATTATTGCTTCCGGGATCTCCCCCGCCCCCTTTGTGGCAGCGATTTTTCAACTATCTCAAAGTGCTCTTTTTTCAATAACTCAACAAGATCCCTACTAATAAGCTGTAGGGTTTCGACAATTGTCTGTATATCACCTATGGCCGACGAAAAAAGATCCATCAAATATTTGGCTTTCGGACTGTTTAGGTCTTTGAAGGTCTGAGACATACAGACATAATACTCACCCTTGCCATTCAACTGATAGAGGTCAAAAGTTTTCTCTATTTCTTCAGGCGACTTGCTGAGAAGTTCAGCCGTTTCGTCTATAGTCAAATAAATATCAAAGGTGGGTCCCAGGAGCAAGCGGGCCATAGGTTTTACCTCCGTTTATAATGCGTTATGGCAAAAAGATTTCTCGTACTTGGAAATAGCGTCTAAGATGTTGGCCCAATGGACACTGGCCGCGAGCTTGGAGTCATAAGACTGCGAGTAATATCTTTCCCTGGTGCCCTGAACATAGAACATGAACTTTTGCGTAACTTCAGTCTGGATAATTGGTCCGAGAGCGATAATGTCTCTTATCCGAACCATTATGCCATTAACTTCTACCCATCCAAACATTCCGTATCCTCCTCAGTGAGTTTTTCCGCTTTCGCTTTGAGTTCTTTTAGCATCTCTTCGGTAACTTCCTCTTCTGTCTTCCCATCGACAATTACTTCTCTGAAGTATTTATTTACTTGGTCTATGTGTCCCTGCGCGGACAGGACTGTAGCAATCTCCGCCGCCATGTATTTCGCAACTTCTTTGTCCCGGGCAAGAATGACTTCGAGTTCTTCTGTTTGCTCAGGAGTTAAACCTTCTTTGATTACCCCGGCCTCCGTGAACTCTATGAGGATAGAGTAAAGTATTTTTAGTTGTTGAGGATTAGAGACTTGAAAACAGGCAATCGCCTTTGGCCCGTCTTCTGTTATGTTGATCTCTAACTTCCTCACTCAAAAACCTCCTTTACGCTGATAATGTTTCTATACCAGGAGAAGAACGGGATTCTCAGACCATAGACAACGACTTCGTAAGTTTTGCCCGGCTGAAGCTTCCCATATAAATCGGAGGAGCGAAACTGAAAGTTCCAAAACGAATCCTTCAGGGAGAAGACTTCTTTATCAGTCCAGACAAGATAGTAGCTATCCTTATCCTTCATTACCCGTTCTTTGTTCGTAATTGTTACGGTAAGTGCCTGTTTCATACCCAATTGCAAAATCATCGACCCTGCAATAGCAATTACAATCAGGACTATAATTGCTATGACTATAATCTTCACAAATCTCGACCTCACTTCAAGAATAGAGGATGCACAATCCCATATTCTTCCAGATTGATTCCTTTCTTTTTAAGCCCTTCAACGGCTTCATCGTAGAAGTGGTAAGTGTTCAACATAATTCTATACACATGCCTATTCGGGGAATAGTTCGTAAACCATCGATTGTCGTCATATATATCCAAAACCTCGTCTATTGCCGCGGCTATTGCGGGCGACCTTGAGAATCCCGCAAGACAATGGATAATCAATAACCCGATCTCTCCCTGAACTTTCTGAACCAGGCTCCAAACTCTTGCCGCATCAAGAGAGGACATCGTTGTATAGTTGTTCCGTGGGCGTTCTTCGTCGTGGAACCTCAGCCTCAAGAGGACTTTCCTATACGGGTTAGGCGGAAAATCAACCTCCCTGTCCTCGCTTGTTATAGAAATTACTGCGTGTGGGATATTTGGAGTCGTGCGCTTGGCCTCTTCTTCAAACGTGGCTACTAAGTCAAACATTTTCCTCGTCCTCCTCTATCTTTTGTGTTCGCGCCTCTCTCTTTACTTCGTTGAGGACTATATTAGACGATAGGAGTGAGCGGGACTCTTCCGTAATATTTGCCGCGGCTTCGAGTAAATCCTTCGTTGTTATCCATTTAGCTTTATAGAACTCATATTCTCCGCTGTCATGTCCCCGACTCGCTTCATACCGCCAGGCGGCCTGGGCAAAATCCCCTTCGATATCTAGCGTTATAATGGGTCTGTATTGAGTTTTTATAGGGAGACTGATAAAACCACCCGTCAACATCCAAAGAAGCATTTGCGCCATAGCCTGGGCCGTATTTCGCTGATCTTTGAAAGATTCGGGAGGAAAGGAGGAGTTTCCCCGAACCTCAAGTTTTATTAGTTTTCTCTCGACTTCGCTTCTTGTCACTCTTAAACACCTCGTTAAGCATCAGGAGGATTACCGCGTTTTTGGACAGCCCCAGCGACCACGCTTTCCTCTCTATGTAGTCGTACATAGTATTGGGAATTGAAATACTTAATCTAGTTTTGTTTTTCATTCAACAACTATCTCCTCTGTAGAATTGACGTCTTACATGCTCTGAGAACTCTGGGAGTGCTATGTGGTTGTTTTTGCAATGAAAATACCAGCACCAGTAGTCCTCCCGTCGGACCTTCTCGGCCAAAGCACAATAGACCTGTTTACCGTCTCGATCTTCCGAGTAGATACAGAAAGCGCATAGCGGCTCGCACCATTCGCAACATTTATTCATTTTTGCGATGACGACAGCGATAGCACTCCTTATTCGGGTCTCCGGTAGGTTCCCCACAATGAACACACCGCCACGGACCCATAAGTATGCCCAGGGCAATCCAGAAATTATCAAGGGACAATCTGTTGGGATCGATAGCAATATCTATCTGGATGTCTCCCTCCTTAGGAATAAAGAAGGGAATAGTCGCGGACGTCAATCTCTTCGGGAAATCGATCTTGATATCGATGCTCGCACAATCGCAGTTCGCGTCATACTCAAATTGCGTCACCGTCATTTTATACTGGTCTTTGTTGACGTATTCCCAAAGATAGTCGTTTATTATGCCAAGGAGTACTAACCGCCGGTCTTCGTACCAGGGGAGCACTTTATCCCAAACAATCTTTATTTCAGTATCTGACAGTTTCTTCGTTATCCGAACCAGTTCACCTTTATAGAAGATGTACCGGTAGCGACCCGTCGTTTGTTTTATAAAAGTCACTACTACTTCCGGTTCGTTACTAGCAACAACGGGGGTTTTATCGATAAACACCGCACCGTGGGGAAGGAGCGCGTCTATCAACTTTCCTGGTGTAAGCATCAATAAACCTCCAGCAAAACCACTTTAGTAGCCATCGCCGCGAAAGGAGACTCTTCGCCTTGTGCAAGCTCTATATGCAGAAGAACAGTCTCTGGATTGAAGATAAGTGAGATTTTCTTACAGTCCATCAGGTAATAATACAGATAGGCTATGTCTAGCTCGACCAGGACCTCATAGGTATAGTCCGCATTGAATAGAGTAACTACTGTCGCCTTCTCGTCTTCGTCGTCTTCATCAACCGCGGCAACGACACTGCCTAAAGTCAGGTCTTTTACCTCTTTGCTCTTGTAAAGAACCTCTGCGGGCTGATCGGTTTGAACACATTGACTTGACTCGCTGACTTTTTTGCATAGATAACATTCTCCATCGATCATTGCCGAGCCACAAACCTTGCAGAACGAGATCCCTTCTTGCGTAGCGGATTCTTTCATCTCTTCAATCTCCTTTTTGGGCGTAACTGTATCAAAGATGATGAAGTTTATTGCCTCTTCCGTGCTGGAGAACTCACCTATAGCCTTGAGATGCTTTGCTTCGTCTAGTAGATTACTCATTTGTTTTATCAACCTCCTCTTCTTTTATAAACGCGGCAGTCGGGACTGCCACCTCATGATAATTGTCGATTGGGGCATTAACCGACTTTAGATAAGTTTCTATCGCCTCTTTCGTTTCGAACACCGGCATAAACCCGACCGATCCTTTGTAGCTAGTCACCTCAAGATTGACTAATATGTCAGGTTCTGTCTCTATGTTCAACGCGTTCCAAAGGGTTAGATTCATCGTATTAATCGGCGGAGAACCCCTGCTTTAGCTGTGGGGAGGAAGCCGCCTGCCTCCTTTCACATAGTGGTAAGGAGCTGGATCTCTCCAGCTCCGTGTAGGCTAATCTATAGCCTACCTCCTTACGGAGTAATTCTCCCATCGCCAATGTTATCCGACAGTTTCTCGTTAGCAGTACTGTCCCTACCCATCAGGACTGTTTAACCACTAACCGCAGAGCATAAGACTTGGGAACGCATCCTATGGTGCCTATACATTTGTCGGTAACGTAGTGTCCGAAGCACTCAGGCTAGTCAACCTGAGCTACAAGCTCCCGGCTTCAGCCGGGGGTCGTTGACTTGAAGTCTCATCGTTTTTCCTTCTTAGTTTTTTCAAGGATGGACCTCCTAATAATCAAGGATGTCGGCACGGGTTATCTTCGTGGGAAAGGGGGCAGCTTCAGTTCCGGGCTCTACTGATACTTCATCGAAGGTTACTTCAAGCGATATTCCCTCGCCAATAGACGCTATCTTTCGTGTCAAATCAATAGCATCGAGATATACATCATCTTCTAAGGCTTTATTACCATTAATATACATGGCTTCTTTGTAAGGAGACCTTCTTATATGTACCCACGTCTTTTTCATTAATACTCCTCGAAAGCATCCGTCACACTGCCGATATAAGCAAAGACTCCAAGAGCGACAAAAGAAATAAGTGTAACTGCTAAACTGAATAGTTCCCAAAACTCATAAGCTGCATGTTGAGCAATCAAAGCCGTCAGCGGCGGGGACATTTCCCCGACCTCATAATCTAAGAAGGCTAAAAGGGCAGGATTATTGACTTTATGATAATGACTCATTATGCCGAAGAACGCCATAGAGATTATCGATGCTATAAGAATAATTATCGTTGCTACTAACAGAACCAGGACTACACCTTTTAGAACTCTAGTCATTCGCCGCCTCCTTTTTTATTTGCTTTTCTTCTTCCTGGCTAATTGTCCCGGATAACCAAAAAACCGAATAACCGACTATACCTAACAGGATTAGAAACGCTATTAGCATTGTTCAACCTCCTCTTGTTTATCTGGCCTGGCTGTCTCAGTATGGGCTACCAACCTTGGAATTTTTGCAAGTCTTTTATGGCTCCAAGAATTGGGATTCGATATCAGTCCCTGGGCTTCCCATATAGCATGGTTAATGGTCTTGAACTCTTCGTCGAGTATTTCGACTTTTGTCGTCTCGGTGGCTTGCGGATGAGAGGCTAGGAATTTCCCCTGTAAGATGTGATGGTAGGCTTGCGCTGGGGTCTGCCCGCCAACAACCACAAGTTCCTTTGTCTCTTTGGTCAATATCCCGACGAACAACTTATTGCTCTCCGGGCTTTCGACCTCTTCACACCAGGCGTATTCTGTCCCATCTCTACCCGAATACCAACCGGGACCTTTCTTCATTATGTCCGCCATCACAGCCCACTCGATGGGTTTACCCATCATACATCGATCGGCGAAAGCAGCCTTAACCTCTTCTTCAGTTGCTTGTCTGAGTCCGTCTTTAGTTTTCTTTATGAACATGAACTCACCTCACCACTTATAGACCTTCGTTCCAGACCATTCTTTACGTATTTTGTCGTTGATGCGTTTAAGTCTATTCCCCGCTTTCGAGATTGTTTCTCTAACCAAATCCCATTGTTGGAGAGTCAGACAGTTGTTGGGTACGAATTTATACCAAGTCCCAAACACCAATCCAAAAACAGTCGCCCATTTTTCAATGTCTTCATGAGCTGGCCTAATCAGGCAGTGTCTTTCGTTAACAACCACACAAGCTTCCCATTTCCCGTCTTTGGGTTGTGTTGTCATATACTCTCTCGGCAAAGAATGCGAACCCAAACCTTTGAATCCAATCAGTTTCACTTTCTTCTTTTCGCCTTCCCAAACCTTTTCGACCTTAACCTTTATCATCTACCAACCTCCTTCTCAAAGCCCTTCAGTTTTTCTCTTACTTCCTGTAAAGTGTTTTGAAGGTGTTGCTCATACAGCAAATAAGCTTCTCGCTCAGAGACGAACTGGTCTTGTGTAATAGTCCCTGAGAAATGAAGGAAATAAAGCACGTCAGAACCATCAATAACGACATCTTGAACTATGAATGGCATAAAATGGCCTACACGAGCAGTTTTTTTGAAGTAGACCTTGTCGCCGGGCATAAACCGCGGGACATTCTTCTCTACCGGCTTATAAAAGTTAATGAAAACCTTATGAAGATAGATTTCACCATTACTCAGCATCCAGTCGCCTATCTTCTTTGCCTCCCAATTGCCTCTGTCTTCGTATATTTCCTGTCGCATTGCCCCGACGGGCGGCTTCCCGGGGCAACCTATCCGTTCATACATATCCATACAAAGAGCCTCCTATTAATTCATGCCAAGTTGCATTTGTTCCACATTCAGTCTCTTTTTAGCAATTTCTATATATTCTTCGTTCAGTTCAATGCCAATGAAATGTCTGCCAGCTTTCATAGCTACCAAGCCTGTTGTTCCTGCACCGAAAAATGGATCAAGCACAAGTCCGCCAGAGGGACATCCAGCAAGTATGCAAGGCTTAATTAAGTCTGGCGGGAACGTTGCAAAGTGAGCTTCTCTAAAAGGTTTTGTTGATACAGTCCAAACAGTGCGTTTGTTTCTGCCTTTTGAGTTTGGTCTCATATTTCGTTGACGATACGTTAATTGCCCTGTGGCTTCATCCCAAGAGCTTTTGTTTTTTACATTACGTATGTGTTGGCCTCCCCACCGATTGATAGGCTCGATATACTTCTCTCTAACGGAATCTTGGTCATAATAGTATCTAGAAGATTTGCTCATCAGAAATATATATTCATGAGCCTTTGTTGGTCTGTCTCTAACGGATTCAGGCATGGGATTAGGCTTGTGCCATATTATATCTGAACGCAGATACCAGCCGTCAGCTTGCAAGGCAAAGGCCACATGCCAGGGAATCCCTATAAGGTTTTTGGGTTTTAACCCAATAGCATTGGTAGATGGTGGTTTTTCGTGATATATCCCTACGCTCCCACGATTTGTCACTTGCTTTTTACCAGCATAGGCAGTTCCATCGCTGCCAATACCTTTCATACTGCCACTATAACTATCTCCAAGATTTAACCAAAGTGTTCCTTCTCTTTTCAACACTCGTTTTACTTCACGAAAGACAGAGACAAGTTTCTCTATGTATTCTTCCGGTGTGTTCTCGAGTCCTAATTGTCCCTCTACTCCGTAATCTCTCAAACCCCAATAAGGGGGTGAAGTGACACAGCAATCTATGCTGTTTCCGTCTAATGTCTTCAATACCTCAAGGCAGTCGCCATGTATGATTCTATCTACTTCCAATTGTCCTTTTCTCCTTTCTCACTTCAGCCTTAAATATAAGTATCTCTTGCCTATTAATATGTCAAAGACCAACCTCTTTCATAACCACAACTAGATAGTATCAGAACACTTGTCTTTTGTCAAGCGATATGCTCCAAATTGATGCAAGCCTTATATATCAATAAGTCTATGTATTTACGTCAAATATAGCCATGAAATAAGTCGAAAAATTCTCGAATTGACCCGACTTTGTGAAATTTAAAATGACACTCTGTCTAGGAAAAAATCTTAGGAGAACCGCATAAAAAGCCGATATTTAAAAAACGAAAACTTTGTGAAATTCGGCTTTTCTCAATGGTAGAAAAGGGGGACTTTTGTAAGTTTTGGCTATATAAGCCGGTTACAGTAAAAAGGAGAGATTTTGCCACCGTGTCCGTAAGAAGTGGCAATTTTACTATGATTGGCTTAAAAGGCTATCTAGACCTACGTCAAAACCTAGCTTGACTCTGTTTTGCCGCATACTTGCCAGGGGTATGATAATAGACCGCCCCTGCTAGAACCCGCATGGTTAGTCAAAAATTTCCGCGGGCAGAATCCGCGAGGCTAACTCCAATACCCCCCTAACCAAAAACACCCTATAGAACACACCTAACCATATCTTTAACCAGCCAGTAAATTCAACTCTCCCCCGCATACATAGACAGTTTATATAGACAATAGAACAAGACTGTATAAAAAACGTTCCTGACCAACTGTATGACCGACACCGACCGACTATATGATTGACCGTATGGTTGACTACATGCCCGACAGACTGTTTGACCGACTGACTGCGTGACGGACCGACTGTGTGTGAGAGGGGGATCTTCATAGAAAGTACGCGTGGTTTTTGCCTGAAACGAATAAATGGGTATAGCGGTATCGCATTGTGTACGGCGCCGTCACGCGGCAACGAACAAATCCGGCTGCTGATGCGGCTTTGAGGCGTTTTTTGTGGGCATGAAACGGTCCCCTTCGTCTATTGTCCCTTGTCAACGGTCTGTGGTCTATTGGTCATGTCCTGTGGTCTTCTGTTTTCTGTCTATTGGTCTTTTGGTTCTTCTGGTCTGGTTCTCTTTCGGATTGGTTGGGTTTGGTTTGGTGAAAGGGGGCTCCGGGTGTTTGGCGCGCGGAAAGTTTTGATGAAGTGGTCGAACGGGGGGCGTTTCCTGGTTCGTGATGATAAAAAAAAAGGCGCCTTGCGGCGCCTTCGTGCGGGGGGCGTTACGGTTTAGTGGTCTTGAAGACTTGCGCGCTCGGGCGCTTGGTCTTTAAGACATATCCGAACCTCTTGCGGTTCGGTTGATTGACGGACTGGAAGATGATATCGGTCGGGGTGTACTCTTGGAGCTTGCGTAAAATCAAACCTGGTAGATTGGCCGCGGGACCGGTGCTCCAACGATAGACATAAGGCACCATCTCTTCTGGGAGGTTTCCTCCGGACTCTCCCAAAAGATGGAAGCTCCCGGCATATATCACGTCAGCCGGGTCGCTGCTGACGAACGATATTTCTCCGTTCACTCTCACTTGGTCCATGAGCCACGAAAAAACGCTTGACGGCTTGGTCAGTTTCGATATCCACTCTTCCAACGCGTTCCCAAGGCGCTGACTCGCGCCTATGGGATCTCCGTTGTTATAAGAGTTCCAGTATCCTCGGATAAGCTCCCGTCGTATCCGTTTCTCTCTCTCTTCCCGGTTCTCGATCCTCCGGGTTTCTAGCAGTTCCCGTTCTTCTCTTCCTGCTCTAGTCATGTTATCCTCCTATCAATGCCAGCCATGCCAAAGGCTATAGGCTGGCATGTCGGTTATCGGTTGGTCGGTCCTTAGGGCGAAATGAAGAATGGTGTTCTGGTGGCGGTAGGCGGCTTCGGCGATGGCAAGGCGCAAAGCGTTGCCATGCCGTCCGTAGGTCTTCCTTCCACCGATGATGGTTATCTTCATGTTCTCTCCTCCTCTCACTGCGAGATCTCTTTCAAGATCTTAAGCAATGCTGCTGCCTGTAATATTTCGTTCTCTTCTTCGATGGTCAGGTGTTTACACACATCTAAAATTTGGTATGGGTCAAAAATGACCTGGTCGGTTTCTGCTGGGTTGCTGGTCCTGCTATACATGTCTGTCTCGGGGGAATAGACGTAATACTCGCGCGGGTCGCGCGCGGCTTCCGTTCTTGCGTACTCTAGTTCTTCTCTTCCGATTATCACTTTTCTTCTCCTTTCCGACCGACTATCTAATAAGTCGATCGACTGAATGAATGGTGGCCTTGAATGCTTCTTGTCTTCGTCGCTACGCTTCTATTCTATCACGTTTGAATTAGCTTTGTCAAATGGTTTTTTGTAAACTTTTCTATCGTTACATGGGTTATTCGGCCGGTCGCACGCGTCACGCCGCGAGTTCGTTTTCAGTCATTTGACCATGGTTATAATCGGCTTATAATGCGTGTTTTAGAATAGACGTGTCAGAATGATCGACGTTGAATGTTTTTTGGGTTCGATGTATAATCATATCGTTGCCTTTGTGAAAGCGCGTTATGGACGTTTTCGTTTATGTACGGCTTGCATGGCTGATTATAGCTGACAGTCGGTCGTTTGAAAATGGTATTCGGTTGTATTTTTTCACAAAGTCAGTCAAGTCTATCATCGCGCTATCAGATTGTCAAGTCTTATATTCGGTCAATTGACTTACTTAAAATACACTTATGTATACCTATTGACTTATGATGTTTTTCGGGTTAGTTGTATATTGTTCGAGAATATATATCGTTACCCGGTGGTACGTTCGTACCATTTTTTGTTGCGTCATGGGTTGTTCGATCGGTGTTTGACCAATCGGACCGGGTAGTCTCTCCCACGCGCGAAAAATTCTATCATCTATTTACGTGGGATATGGTTCATTGATAGAACACAAACACGTTACCAACCCGTAACTTGACAAGTCTTCAATACCATGTTAGTTGTGTATTGAAGCAACGAGATAGAACACAACCAAGTCAGCCGTCTATAGAACACACAAAGAACACCGATTCAGGTTTTTATTCCAGAACACCGATAGTCACCACGTTCATTAAACTGTTACATAACTACCACTTGACAAAGCACTATGAAATATGATAGTTGAGTATTGAGCAAGGGAAGAGACAACTAAATAAGGGAGGTCAAAAAATGAAGAGAAAGATTAAGGTTTTGATTGATGAGGTCGACAAGAACGGCGGGTTTGGAGTCCTTGTTGATAACAACCGGTCAATCCTCGAAAGACAGAACATGATTAGGGAATTGATCGGCAGGAAACCTCTGAAGAGACCGAACCTTGACGGGTTCGAGTTTGATGAGGGAGAACTTCAAGCTAATCTGCCAGAGGGATATTATCTCGTCTGGAACGAGTGTGGCGATCTTCTGGTGATGAACGAAGAGAATCTTGATAAATACTGCAACGACGTATAGGACGGTCCCGGCATAACGCCGGGGCCTTTGAGGAGGGATAACATGAACAAAAGGTTGAAAGAAACATACAGCAAAGCAAAAGAAATCAGAGAGAGAATACTAAAACAGAACACAGCACTGGTATACATTGGGTGGCGACTTACGTCGCCATACCTGCCAAACATTGATCTGAACTTCTGGAACACAAACATAAACAGACCGTACACGTATACGGTCTGAGCACGGTCCCGGCATAACGCCGGGGCCTACAAAGGAGGTTAGAACAATGGTCGCATTAAAGAGAAAGAAAGCCACTACCGTAACATATTTGAACGGTGAAACTGTAGTGGTCCTATACAGTACACCGATTGTAAGGTATAGCGATAAGAAGATAATTCTAAAC
>Ga0302251_1000083_pt1 | contig 116664 bp, 103 predicted proteins | sample AAG_RA_Gln_MG_FD_193534 | JGI IMG/M metagenome (GOLD analysis project Ga0302251, IMG submission 193534) | Enriched activated sludge microbial communities from anaerobic digester in WTTP, New Holstein, Wisconsin, United States - AAG_RA_Gln | ecosystem: Engineered > Bioreactor > Anaerobic >... | reverse complement strand
GGTTGACGGAGTGCTTAACCCCATCGGCGGGAGTATTTTCTTTCATGCGCGTCTTCCTTCTCATCCTGCCGCTTGCAGGAGAACATCTGGTCTTTTATGTGAATCATTGCCGCTTTGAAGTCTTTCAGATTGACCACGGCAGTTCCTGAGAGAAATTCCTGATGAAGGTCGAGCACCTGGGGACCGGTAAACACGAAGAGGCAGGACTGGCGGCCGCAGTTATGGTTCATTTTCACTTCAGCCAGGAGGCCGCCTTTGCTCAAGAGGTAGGCGCCGCAGTAAAGGTCGTTCGTGACTACTTTCACGGTGAGCTGCTCCCTTCAAAAAAATATTTTGTAACGCACAAAATATAACTATTCTTAATAAACAAATTATAACTACTAATTAAATATTTGTCAATATATTTGAGTATGCCAGGATAATCGCTACTGCGCGTAGTGGATTTTTCTGGTATAATCTTTATGAAGGAGTGATCTGTATGGCGGGATTAGGAAAAAGATTAAAGCGATTGAGAAAAGAAAGAGACCTTTCTCAGGATGAGCTGGGAGATTTACTTAAGATCAATGGCCGGCAGCTTAGCAGATATGAAAATGACAAGGCTGTCCCAACGGGCAGAATTATTCAGAAGTATGCTGATTTTTTTGGAGTGGCCACGGAAGAGCTCTTGAAAATAGACGAAGAACTTCCGGAAGAGAGAATACAGGACAGAGACCTTCTGAGACTCGTTTCACAAATGGAAAAACTGAATGAAGATGAAAAAAATGCCCTCAAGAAAATTATCCAGGCTGTAATTACAAAAAATCAGATTCAATCTTTCATACTCCAGCAAGGATGCTGATAGCTGATAAACAAGCAGAAAAAATATAGGCGCTTCGGAGTTCCTGTTGTTTCTGCTCCTACTTCATATCATAGGCGTCGTCATGTGAGCCAAAAGCGAGAAACTTGATTACTTGTTCGTCTTCCTCGCATGTCTCACAGAAAAATATGCCCTGCTCTTTGAGCTTTAACTCCATACAGTCCCTACAGAGTACAAAAATAATCCTGTATTTGTCCCGTAATGCAGATGATCGCAGTCCCGTGAGATCGAATTTTCTCACACTGGAGCGCCCTTGCAATACTTCTCTTGTATGCAGCTCGGGATTTTCGAGTATTTTGTCTACTTTACCAAGAATGTCATCTTTAAGGGAGATGTATTTCTTCAGGTTTTTTATCCATCTCCTTGTATACCTGGGCACATATGTCATTGTTCAAGCTCCTTGAGCATCTCCTCGTGAGTATATTCTCTGCCGTTTTTGAGATCTTCTTTGGCTTCCGCAATATCATCAAGAAGGACGGGATTGAGAATAATCATTTCACTATCGGAAAGAGAAGGCTTCCCGACTTTTTCGAGCCAGTAATTAATGGATTCCCGTATCAATGCAGAGCGCGTAACACGTTTTCTCTTTTGCCTCGACATCGTGAATGCCAGTGTATCAAGGACTCGCATCTGTTTCTCGTCTAAAACAACTTCGCTTCGCCTCATTCTTCATCACCTCTCTATCAATTATACCAGATATACGTATATCTGTAAATCTGAGTGACATCTTCACATATTGAAAACTGCCACCATTGGTGGCAGAAATCAGTTGGGCTCATCGAAATATTTTCCCCTGTACACGGCGCAATGCCCTCTCCTTCACGGCCCAGCACACTGGGAAGGCATAGGCTAGAAAGCGATGATGCGCACGGCAGCAGGCTGATTCTGGAGTGGCATGAAATTCGACGGAAGCGAATCCGGTGACAAAATAAGCGATCACGCCTCACGATGCCACTTGACGAATCTCCATTGTACGGTTGTTTTTTGTCGTTGGGCTATGCTCAATGACAAAAAACAAGCAGCCTGCATCCTGTTCTCAGCCACACAGTCCGGCTTTTCGCCTCGCGACATTCTTTATGGAGATCAGGCAATCGTGCGAGAGCCCAAGTGACGAGCGCAAAAAGATTCTGCTTTTCGTGAACGCAACAAAAGTGCCTTCCAGCCTGGTTCTGCAGTTATGGGAGGGTCCCATAACTGCAGAATACCCACTGTGTTGGGGCAAAAATTGACAGAGGGCCGGGGTGAATGGCAATTTTTAGACCCCCTGAGAGCTGGTGCCCCCTCCACTTTCTCGCCATTTCTGCCAGCTACTGCTGGCAGAAATGGCGAAACAATCGGCTCCCTTACCTTTATGGGGGTGTGCCAAGGAGGGGGTGGTGTGGAGGGGGAAACTGCGGCAGGGGGACGGCCCCACACAGTGAGGTAAAGGCTGGAAGGCACGACTCGCGCAGATCAGCTCACATAAACGGCTGACGCAGGGCACCCCTGTCCTGGACTGATAACGAAGGGGTGTCCAAGGAAGCCGAGCGTTACAGGGGAATGAAGACAAGACTCACGATCGGCACAAGACTGGCTGAGGAAGCCTCGCAGGTGAGGCCCCTGGCGCCCGCAGGCCGGCGCCAGGGGACCGACGTGTGCCGACTAGATTGGATGGAAAGAGATTTATTCTTTGGCGCCGTGCATGCGGAGAAAATCGGCGATGACCGAGTAGCCTTTTTTGATAGCAATTCTGAGAGGTGTCTCCCCGCTTTGATTTTTCACATTTACATCCGCACCTTTCAAAACAAGCAACTCTACGATTTCTATATCACCGCATTTTATTGCACCTTGTAGGGGTGTATATAAACCCAAAGCTGTTGCATTCACGTCCGCTCCATATAGTACAAGAATTTTTATTAATTCTCGATTATCATCTATTACTGCGAAATGTAATGGTGTATACCCATTTCCTGTTTTGGCGTCGACTTGAGCTCCTTTTGAAATGAGTAATTTCACAATATTTACAGAACCTGACCTTGTTGCTTCAAGAAGTGGCGCAATACCAGCTTTGTCTTTTATGTTAATCTGAGCGCCTTTTGATATAAGAAATTCAGCTATATCTTCATGGCCGCTTCTGCATGCATAATGCAAGGGAGTTCTGAGATGTCTATCTTTGCAATTAACATTTACACCGCTTTCAACAAGTTTTTCTACAGTTTCTTTATTTCCATCCGCAGCAGCGCTAAAAATGTTTTCTACATTACATACAGCCGAAGTTTTAAATATGAACAGCATGAGTAGTTGTATTACAATTACAAAAATAGAATATTGCTTCATTTGGGTGCCTCCACAGGATAAGACCGATAATGAATATCACCTGAAGGTATTTCAAGAATGCTACTGCCGTCAGCTTCGCTGAACACCCAAAGATCGCTTCCTGTTTTAAAGCGGAATCTGAAATATATATAGGTATGGCCTGCAGCTTTTGGGTGAAGATAATTTGGAAGAATATTAATAAAGGCTGTAATAGATACTAAGTCTATTCCCTGAGATGTTACAGCTTTCATCAGATCCATTAAAGCCTTTTTAGGGGTGACCGTATATTTTTCGGCTCCAAACTTATTGGGACACGCCTTTGTACCAAGATGAATAAAAGTATCTCTCCAAGAATAACAATCCCAGCCTGGGTTACTATTTACCATATTATTATCATCAGTCTGCAATTCTGGCGCAATAATTTGCCATGCTTTATCTTGCTTTGAACCTGACGGTGGATCTTTTCTTGGTAAACGAAATGAGCCGGAATTCCATTTAACATAAGAATCATTAGGACCATACGCCTCTTCTTTATAACCACTTGGATCGCTGTATCGTATGGGATTGTTCTTGCAATATACATACAGATTCAATGTGCTCGGAATTTTAGGATCTCCACTCTTCTTATCCTGTGTAATAAACCTCCCGGTACTGGGCTCATAATACCTTGCCCTCAGGTAAAGAAGCCCCGAATCCGCATCACTTTGCTGCCCTGTATATCTGTAGGCATTCGGAGTCATTCCCTGGCTCATGATCTGAGTGCCGAATTCATCGAAATCGTATCTTAGCCGATTTCCCTATTTTTCCGCTGGATTTCGTGACGGTGAATTATTAAGCACTGAGCCCAGAAGATCACCGTATGCATTGTTTTCAAACATCCCGTGAGTCTCGCCGCTCACATCCTTTGAGAGATCTCGGCCGTACATCTGTTGATATGCCTTTTTGACGGCTTCAAGCTGCTCTCTGTTTCGGCTGCAGAGAATGTTAGTAAGCACGTCCTCATTAGTGCCCATCCCCTGCATTGCCTGATGGAGAGCGGCGGCGTCAGCACGCGCCTCTCCCTCATTTGCCGGTGCGTTGCTTCTGCTTCCGCTCATAAGCTTGAGAAGGGCTTTCTGATAGTTACCGCTCGTGTCTCCTTTGACGCTCTCTTCGAGGGAGACACCATAGAGGCTCTGATACTCCTCTCTGATGGTCTGCATATCGACGTTGTTCCTGCTGGACATTATTGTGGAGATCGTCTTTTCATCTGTACCGCCTCCCTCCATGGCATTACGCAGAGCTACTGCATCGGCCCTTGAAGCACCCCTGTCGGCCTGCTGCACCACCTGACCTGTCGTCAGCACAGGAGTGCCAGCCAGATTGTTATACTTCGGTCCTGTTTTAACATCATAAGGCGTGGCTGGAACTACAGCCGGAGCCGTGCCTGGAGCGACACCCGGAGTAGCGGGCGCTAAAGAGGGAGTGGCTCCCGGATTGGCACCGGGCATCTTTGTATGGCCTGCCACCTGTCTTCCTGATGTGCCTGGAGGAGAATTGCGGAGAAGCTGATCGAGTAAATCACCGTATGCATTATTCTCAAAAAGGCCGTGAGTTTCATTGTGTATATCCTGCATCAGATCCTTGCCATACATATCCTGGTATGCCCTCCCGATCGCATCAATCTGCTCCTTGTTCCGATTGCAGAGCACATTTGTCAGAACGCTCTCATCGGTTCCACATCCCTTCATGGCCTGATAAAGAGCCGTTGCATCAGCTCTTGCTTCAGATTCATTTGGAGCAGCCGTGCTTCTGCTCCCTTGACAGAGTCTATTAAGAGCCTCTCTGTAGTTGCCGCTTGTATCGCCATTTATGCATTGTTCAAGAGAGACGCCGTAAAGGTTCTGATACTCCTCTCTGATGGCCTTTATCTGTTCATTTGTTCTGCTTGCCATCAGACTCGACAGGGTTACCTCATCAGTGCCCAGGCCTTCCATTGCGTTGTGAAGAGCCACTGCATCAGCTCTTGCAACTCCTGTGTCTACAGGTTGCTGAGTCTGTTGAATCTGCGGATACTGCGTTGTCTGTGGATTCATATACTGCTGCTGTTGCATCTGCTGCATCTGAAAAAGCTGTCTTAGTATATCGGAGTTCATCTGATTCTGCTGACCCATCATCATCATCCGAAGCATGGCCTGTTGCATCTGATACTGCTGCTCGTACATCAGACACATCATGATCGTCGTGCTGGTACGCTGTCTCATCATCTGAAGATATTGCATTACCTGCGGGTCGAGATATGCCATTGTGTTTGCCGAAGGGAGTCCTTCAAACAGACCCTGACCGTAAGGCATACCATATCTGAGCTGCTGGATGTTGCCGAGACAGCCGTTGTAAAAGCCCTGAAACCCCATAATCTGCTCCATTGACGGCTGAGCTACAGGCATGTAGCACTGCCCGAGCTGATTCTGCCTCATCATCATGCGCTGCTGATAGGCGATCATATCAGGCGATCCGGTCTGGAAACCTATATTCATATTGAATCCTATACTCATCTATGCTTCCTCCCTCTAATGAACTGCTATTATCCCAGCACTCACTGTTCACACTTTTTACCAATTAAATTATACTACATTGAATCACAAAATGCAATATGATCGCAATAATCTTTGTGACCACTTTTTACTGTTTTTTTGTTTTCATGCCGTTCCACAGGCTTATTTGATGATGAAAAACTTCAAAACCTTTTGCCAGGAGGCGCCATGAAAGAAGGATTTATTTCAGGTGCCACGAATTGTAAGCACTACAATACTTCGTGAAGAGAGATCCTATTCAGCCTTTTTGTTTATATCAGTTCAGGGACTCAGAGCGATACACGAAAGGGGTACGAAATGTCTACAGTTTACAACGATGATGTAATCGAAAAGCTTGAAGCCGAAAAAGACAACAGGCCAGACGACCCCGAGGTGCATTACAATATTGGAGTTGCCTATGCCCAGAGAGGGGAGATGGGCCTGGCCAGCAAGGCCTGGAAAAAGGCATTGGAACTTGAGCCCCATCACTCTCTGGCCAGATACATGCTCGGAATTGCTTACCTTTCAACAGGAAAATTGAATGAAGCTGTCGATATTTACAGAAAAGCGATAGAATTTAATCCAAGAGACGTTTTTGCCCATAACAACCTCGGCCTTGTGCTGGCCAGACAGAGAAAATATAGCGAAGCAATAGAAGTATTGAAGGAAGCAATAGAAATTGACCCCAACTACAGTCAGGCTCACTACCATCTGGGCCTGATATACTCCAGAATAGGGAATGTAGAGGAAGCAATTGATGAATACAATAAGGATCTGGAGATAAATCCACACGATGTTTATGCTCACAACAACCTGGGACTTCTTTTCGCCCAGAAGAGCATGCTGGAAGACGCCAGGAGAGAATTCCAGGCAGCCCTCGAGATAGATCCAAACGATCTTTATGCACACAACAATCTGGGAAAGGTATTTGAAAAACTGGGGATGATTGAGGAGGCAGAGAAGGAGTTCGCCTGGGCCCTGGATACCAATCCCTCAGACATATACGCCCGTAACAATCTGGGAAGGATCCTCGCCAAGCAGAACCGCTGGAATGACGCAGTAGAGCAGTTCCATAAAGTGCTGGAGATAAATCCAAAAGATGGTGTGGCCCATCACAACCTGGGCATGGTATATGCCCAGCTCTCTCAATGGGAAAAAGCTGTAGAGGAATACCATCACGCTCTTGAAACTAATCCGATGGATACATATGCCAGGAATAATCTTGGAAGAGCCTACATCAGCCTCGACAAACTCGACCTCGCGGAAACGGAGTTCAGAGTTTCTCTCTCCATCGATCCTAATGATACTTATGCCCATAACAACCTGGGCCTCTGCCTCATAAGACTGGGAAGAATTGAGGAAGCCATCACACAGTTCAAGCAATCGCTGAATCTCGATTCCTCCGATATCCTGGCACGGAACAACCTGGGATTCGCGCTCTGCTCTCTCGGAAGTCTTTCAGAGGCAGTCGATCACTTTGTCAGAGCACTCGAGGTCGATCAAAACGACACATACGCCCTCAACAATCTGGGCCTCTGTTATGCCAGGCTTGGGCAGATACAGAGAGCAATCGAGCAGTATGAAAAGTCACTTTCCATTAATCCGAAGGATGTTTTCACCTACAACAACCTGGGCCTGGCCTATATCGCCATCAATGAAACGGAAAAAGCCATTGAAGCATTCAGAAAAGCTCTGGAGACAGATCCCCAGGATGCATATACCTACAATAACCTTGGCCTCGTTTACACATACCAGAACAACCTGGAAAGAGCACAGCAGGCCTTTGAGCGCTCCATTGAGTTTGACCCAAACGATATATATGCCCATAACAATCTCGGGATAGTATACGCACGGCAGAGAAAGATAGAAGAGGCCATATCAATGTGGAAAAAGGCCATATCACTGAACCAGCGCTATGCCGAGGCGCACTTTAATCTGGGCCTCGCCTATTCGGAAATGGGCATTACTCAGGAAGCCATAGATGAATATCAGAAGGCAACCGAGATAGATCCAAACCTCCTCCCTGCCCAAGGAAATCTGGGACTTCTCTATATCAAGACAAAGATGAAGTCCAAAGCTCGGACTCAACTGGAACTGGCCCTCAAGCTCGCCAAAAAGCAGGGGAAGATCAAGTATCAGCAGATGCTGCAGCGCGAGCTGGAAAGCCTCCTGAGCGCTCAGGAGGATGTGAAAGCGCCAAAGGGGAAGAAGGCCGTAAAAGCCGGCACGGCAGTGCAAAAAGCTGCAGGAGCGGGACAGGAATCGGAAAAACCTGCTGAGGCACCAGTAAAAGAAGAGGCGAAAGGGAAGAAGGCTGCCAAAGGCCAGGAAACAAAGAAGAAACCCAGAAAATAAAGAGTATATGGCTTATAATTGCGGTTGCTGAATCTGATTCTCTACTACATCATGCTGATCAGAATTTTCTTCTTCTCTGTGATTTCCTCGAGTGTCCGAATGATGTTGTGGGCCGACCGGGCCTTTCCCAGAGATGCAATGAGGGCTTCGCGCTTCTTTGACGAGAGGTTCTCCTTTATCTCGACAAGCGCTTCAAGATAAAGGTTGAGCCCTTTCAGCATAAACCACTGAAGCTCTTTTTCGAGAGAATCATCAGCTTTCTTTTCCTCATATTCAGTCTTGACTTTGATCAGGTTGCCGGTAATTCCTTCAAGCCACTCAAGCACTTCAAGCCTGTTGTATCTTCCCAGAATCACTCTTCCACAAAGCTTCTGAAGGTATCTCAACAGATCGAGTCTATCAGGCTTGTGTTTGAGAAGCTCATCATCTCGCTTCTTTTTAAAAGGCTCTATAAGATCTTCCCGCTCATCCGGATCGAGGTTGATGAAGAAATCCTCGACATACTTCCCGACCTCATCACTATCGAGCCACGAGCCGAGCAGACGGTTCAGGTAGGATTTTACCGCATCGTGAAGGTTTTTATCGGAAAGATCGCTCATGGCGGCAGAGAGAAAATCCTTCCAGGCCTCACCGAGCTCCGGACCTGTGACAGTCCTTAGAAAATCGTGGGCTATCTCTCTCTTCTCATCTTTCTGCGTCACCGTGACCAGCGTTGAAAGCTCCTTGCTCCTGTCTTCAAGCATGAGTTTTTTAATCTGTTTCAGGGAGAAACCTCTGCTTTTCAACTGAAAGATGCGCTTCAGATCGTCCATAACCTGGGCAGGATAGAACTTTACCCGCTTGTCGCCTTCAGGGAATGGATTTTTAACCGGCTTTGAGATTATCTCAAGTGATAGATAGTATTTAAAAGTCCTCTCATCAATATCGAGAGCCAGCTCGTTGGCCAGATTCAGAACCTCTTCCATTGTATAGAACTGCTTTTCTTCCACTGATTACAACTCCCTCTCTAACCAGACACGAACTCACTCAGCCACTGTTTGTTCTGTTCTATGATATACTCTATGGAACTCAATATGTCGTTGGCCTCTTCTGCATTCATCACACCAACCCTGAGATGCTCTACGTCGCTGTCTTCAAAGAAATTAAAAAACTCCCCGATGGCATTTTCAAAAAGATCCAGGGCTTCCAGCATAAACTCCCTGATGGTCTCTGTTCCAGGAGGAGAAGGATTCCTATACTCAGCCCTGATTGATTCTATATTACCTATAACCGCATTGAGACTGTTCTCTATTTCATTCCCCTCGAACTGAACGCCGGCGGCCAGATAGTCTGCAAGGTTTCTCAAAAAGCTGAGAAGGTCCATTCTTTCGTCGCCAACAGTCATAATGACACATCTCCTCGTCTAAGAATATATAAGGGCTATTCACTGAAGAAAGGCAGCTCATCTGCCTTATCTCCTTCAGAATTTGCAGGGCGCCGCTGTGAAAGTCGGTCAATATTGTCTCCTATTCTGGAGTAAAATCTGTATAACTCGTCCATGGCCTGAGGAGATACTTTTCCCTTCGACAGTACTTTCTCTTCCAGCTCATCGCCAGTTGTCTGATCCAGAAGAATCAGAATGGCCTCTTCAGGTGAAATACCTCCGGTTGCCATACTTCTGAGAATCTCCTGCTGCTGGAGCATCTTATACTTTATGAGATTACTCTGAAAACGCTGCGTGATTATATCACTGACTATTACTTTCAGCTTGTCATCAAGAGGTGAAACATCCTTCCCTCCTTTTTCGATCACCTGCCGCAGCTTTGAAAGCGGCGTGCGCGATGCTTTGTGCTCTTCCAGTTCAGGGAAGATATTGTATGTAATATACAGAATATCTGAGAGCACCTTGTCGTAAAGCGGTGTATACCGGTCGGGGGAAAACTTTTTATCTGTTGCGCTCATTTCTATCACCCTCTGCGGTCCTAGGAAGGCAGCTCCGTAGGAGGTTATTGACTTTTTTCCTTCTTTTCATCTTCCTTTAAAATAGCATTATCCAGCAGCGTGAGACTCAGTTTGTGAAGATCTTCCACCATCATTGTCTGGGCTGCAAAACAGCATTTTTTCACTCCTGCGGCAAAATAGGAGCATTCACTGCTGCACTGCTGTTTTTTAAACGGACATAGCGCCATTGCTTCACCTTCTCAGTGTGTATATTTGACAGATAGAGAATTATCCCTTCTTGATGGAGCCCGGAGTTCTTCTCCTCATTGCAGGCAGACAAGCGTGCACGTACGCAAAAAGGAGCCCTCAGAACGGGACTCCTTTTCCGATCAATTATAATCCAACTGTTTATGGAGCAGATGTTGCTGCAGGCACCGGCTCAGCAGTTGTCGATGATGTGCCTGAAAGTGGAGGAGCCGAAACTGGTGGGAGTGCAGCTCCAGGCGATGACTGGGATGCTTCAGGAGATGGCTGTACCGCACCCGGTGATGGCTGAGAAGGCCCTGGTGACGGCTGTGCAGTGCCGGGAGAAACCTTTATTACCGGTGCCGCACCTGGCGACTGCTGAGCCTCCGGGCTGGCAGTGTCCTTCGGCAGCAACGGGCCTGCCTTTGCCATCTTGTCTGCAATCTCCTTGGCTGCCTTGTCATTTCCAGAGATCATCGCCCACGTCTTGGCCTGATCAAATGAGTTTTTAGCCTTCTGATAGTCTTTCTTTATCATGAATAAATCGGCATCCAACATAGAAATATCGAGAAGGTAGACAACAAGACCTCGTCTTGCTCCTTCATCTGTAGTTCTGTTGATGCGCGACGTGATTATATCTCTTGCTTCCTGGGATATCGCCAGAGCCTGATCATACTTTTTCTCTGCAAAATAAGCCCTTGCCATGAAGGTCCGAACCGAATAATTGCCAGGGTCATCTTTCAGAACCTTCTCTCCTGCTGCAAGAGTCTCGCTGTATTTGCCTGCCATACAATTCGCATGACAGATTCTTTCAACGATGGAGAGTTTCTCCTGAGTGGATAGAGCCTTCTCATTCGGAGTTGCTCCGCTCACCTGGGCGTCGGCATGGCTTTGAATATCTGCAAGCACCTTTAGTGCGTTTTCGCTGTCATTTCTCAGGAGATAGATGTCGGCCAGATTGGATGCTGCGAAGAGATATCCCTTATCACGCTCCAGTGCCTTCTTATAATGCTCTTCAGCTTTCTTCAGACTTTCGTCATACTGCGCCTTATCTTCAGCTGTCATCTCTTTTCCCATTCTGCCGGCATCGATTCCATAAGCCTTTTCCTGATAGGCCCATCCAAGGTTGCCTTCATTCTGGGGATCTTCTGGATTCTTATTTACTATGTCCTCCCAATACTTTATATTGTCATCAGATTTGTCTATCTTGCCCTCTGCAGAATTCTTCTGCTCCTTGTTCTGTTTTTCCGCCTGAATTACATACATAATGCCCATCAGACCGATACAGGTTGAGGCAAAAGCTATGACAAGCGCCCATGTGACAAGCGCCTTGTTGCGCTGGAACCAGTTACCCGACTGTCTCAGAGATTTTCCATTCTTTGTTTTCACCTTTTTCTTCACCTGGTCGCCCTTTGATGGTGTTTCACTTTTTTCACTTGCCATATAGATAACTCCTCTCCAGTTACATTTTCATTATTTACTCTCAAGAGTAACTGACACTATCCGGGAAACCGTGAAGCACAGTGTTTATTCCGGATGTCAGTATATGCTAACGCAATCCCAGTTTCTTCAGCTCTTCCAAGACTGTCTCTTCTTTCTGGAGACCGATCAGATCGGCTGAGACTGTCCCATCCTTATCTATTATGATGATTCGCGGATATGCCTCAACTTTGTATGCTCTGGACACCTCACCGGTCACATCATTGAGAACTTTAAATGTAAGGCTGTTCGCTCTGATGTATTTCCTTTTCTGCTCCTCATCTTCTTCTTCATTTACGCCCAGCACAACGAGACCTGAAGCTCCATAAGCTTTATGAAGCTTCTCCATTATGGCCAGATCGAGAGCGCACTGCTTGCACCAGGAGTCCCAGAAATCCAGAATAACTATATTACCTCTGCAGCCTGTGAGGGAGACCTTCTTGCCATCCAGATCATCCAGAGAAAAATCAGGAGCTTTCTTTCCCTTGAAGTTGACGTCAGATGAGCCTCCTGTGTTCTTTCTGGTGAACCGGGCAACAATCGTTACACCCTCCGGCGGCTTGAAGGCAAATCTGGAATCCGGCAGTCCCTTATTCGCCTCAACAAGCTTCATGGTTTCTGTGGAGGCCAGGATGATCCTTGAGTTCTTTTTGCTTTCATCCTTGGATTTCATATCTGCTCCGGTCTGCTCCAGCTTTGAACGCATAGCCTCCTCGGTAACAGTGATGCTGTTTTTCCAGAGGAAAAAGTCCTTTGTTCCTATCCAGAGCTTCTGTTTTTCGCCTGTGGGGAATGTGATGGAGATAACGTGGCAGGACACTGTGCCGACTTTCTCTTCACGGGCTTCCAGCACCGATGACTCTATGCCACCTGAAGGAAGCTTGCCATCGATCATGAAAGTCTCCAGCACTACGTTTGAAGGATTTATTAGACCCATGCCGGCCGTTTTCTTATAAAAATCCGAGAAGCTGGCCGGCGCTTTTTCCTTTACACACTCATTCAACGAACTGATGTAGAGATATGAATCCTTTCCATCGCTCACAGCCACTCCTGAGACTTTTCCGGACTTTGTGTCATAGTATATCTTGTTGGGCTTCTTGTAATATATCTCAGTTTCTACGGTGCTCTCCTTATTATCATCCATATAGTTCACTATTACTGACGTAGTGACTTCATGGAAATCATTGAGCCCGGCATATGTGTTCTTCATCTTGTTGATGATTTCAAGCGGAGACATCTTCTTCCCGCATCCTGTGTTGAAGAACAACAGGGATATGGACAGAAACGTGACAGCACTGGCTGCAAAAAGGATGGAAATTCTATTGTTTTTTTTCACAGGATACTCCATTTGTCGTAATAAAAGAGTATGTCCTGGACTCTGCAATCCAGGCACTTTTCTATAGTTCTCCTTTTTTTTCTTTCTTCCTCTCAAAAATCCTACGATATCATCTCAAGGAAACTCTCAATTCGAAGTTTTGTCCTGGCATCCAGGCTTCCCGGACGATCACCTTCCAGCATCAGGAGGGGGACTTTGATATGCTCCCTGAGAAGCATATGCTCCATCTGATGATGACAGAAGACCTGAGTGTAGTGGATGATCCCCTCGATACCCCTCCGACCGGTCTCGGCCAGAATATCGCTGATCCGCTCTCCGATGCTGTACGGGTAGGTGTAGAGAGAGTATTTCTCAATCAGATCCTCAGCATCAAATGGCAGGGCAAACTGACGCTGCACCTCGTTGTAAACTATTCCGGCACCCTTCTCTTCGAGATAGTCGTGAAGGTCGGAGAATATTGGCGGAACACCGATATAGCCAAGCCTTTTCAAAGGCTTCCGGCGATGAGGCCGCTCTTCCACATTCCTGAGAAAGGCCTCCAGTACGCTGCTGAAGTAATCAGGGTCACCCAGAAAATCACTGCAGTTAACAAGATGAAGGTGATTCTCAAAACCGGTGATCCTGTCGTCATTCCACGTCATAGCGTCTATAGTGTGAGCTATCTTCCTGACCTTATCCAGGCGGACCTTCCACTTCATCACCTCAGGCCAGTCAACACCGAAGAAATTCATCAGGCTCTCTATCTGGTGAGTCAAGGCTTTCCTGTCTCTGTCATATGGATATGAGAAAGGAATGACCTCTCTGCCCTCTCTGCGGAGTATTTCAAGAAGCGGGATGCTGTTGCTGCAGTCGCCTTCAATCACAGCAACTACCGTCTGCACATTCGGGGTCTCCTGAAGGACGCCATAGATACCTTTCACCCAACTGCAGAGTGTACGGGGAAATCCCGTGCATTCGGCTCTTTCAATTATATCGTGAGGATTTGCATGAGTGATGAAAATGTTGTTTAAATCAACAGGGCTGAGTCCTGCCGCAAAGATAACCTCAACAGGGATGGTGGTGGTAATGCCTATCCGCTGATTCATCTGCACTCGCGACGCTCCATAAGTGAAAGTGAAAACGGATTATTCGAGAAAAACTGCAGAGCTCCTTTTTATACTCACCAGCATAACAAACTGCAGCATTCTAAATTGCCAAATGAGCGTTGATGGATGATTCCAGAAGCTTTGAAAGTGCAATTTATAATGCGCGTTTGTATAGCATCACACGATTCCCCACTTATCTGCGAAGATGCTTCTCACCTCTTCCGTATCATCTGCCAGCTTTTGATTATCACCCATCGATTCGAAAGTCTTTATGAATGCTCTGGTGAGCGAATCCATTGACACATCCTTTTCATTCACTGCTATGTTGTGCATTATGATATAGTCTCCAAGAGCCTCCCTGGAGTCTCTCACAAGCGAGCTCTCCTTTTTCGACTCTGTCTTTCCCCTGTCAGCTCTGTCTGCCACTTCCACCGTGAGCAGTTCGAGATACCTCTTAATGGATTTCTGGAACTCTGCTTCATCCCTGTAACTCATCGAAGCCAGTTTCTGGATGATGAGCCTGATCTCCAGCTCATTGCCTGTTTTGTAGCTGTCTCTTCCGAGCCTGTCATAAATCTGCTGCTGGGCCTTCTGAAGCGTCGCTTCAGGGATCCCCATCACTGCAGCGATATTTGAAATCGGTGTGTCATAATAGGGCTTCGCTTTATCTTTAATCTCAGCGAGTGAAAGATCGGCGGCGGTAATTTCTCTCGTGTTGTGCTCCCAGTCATAGTCGAACTGGCAGTCGAGCGTTTCGACATTTCCCTCGCCGGCTATGTCCACATCCACTTCCCTGTTGCTGAAGAGGCCGCCGAATGTTGTGTTGGCGCTTCCCACAACGGCTTCATCTCTGTCATAAATGGTGGTAGCTGCGTGCAGAGTATCAAATTTACCTTTGCTGTCTTTATAGAGCTTTACCTCAACGCCGGCATCGAGCAGCTCTTTTGCATATTTCTGCGAGAGGGGGCTCTCGAGAAAGAGGCCTTCGTTAAGCACTATTCTTACCACTTTTCCAGGGTCATTCTTTTTCATCTCAATTATACGGCTTACCAGGGGGCGGGAAGTGAGGGAGAAATATTGTCCTCTCATCATGTGCTCCACTTCATTGAGATTTTCTATCATTGAGCCAAAGGGTGTCACTCTCGAAGATGAATCAGGATCTGTAATAAGAACTTTGATGGGGGTGCCGTTCTCTACATCCTGATTGACAGCGCCTGATTTTATGGTCTTGAAGCCTGAACGGTGAAAGAGGCGATTCTGATAGTTTTCCACATCATTCACCGCTCTTCCACCCTCGATATGCACGCCATAGTCGTGATATCCCTCCGAATAATCAGCCCAGTTTATCTTTGCCACATATGATTCCTTGCCATCCACTGCAAGTGTCTTGCTGTGATTGCAGAAGATGTGGTCGCCTGGATCCTCAACAAGCTTCACACCGCCGGCGAGAAGCTTTTCCTCCATCTCTTTGCGTTCAACAAGTTTTTCAGGTGTAGTATGAATGTGAGGATCAATGGCGACTCTGACTGGAACACCCTCACCGGCCTTTGCAACAAGCTCATTAATCTTGTCCCTGTTAGTAAGAGTATACATCGTGACACCTACACCGGTCTTTGCACTCTCCATCATCTTCTTCTGTGTTGCAAAAGCTGCTGTAGAATCAACTTCCTCAGTGACTTTACTAAGTGAATAGTAAGGAACTTCATCGCTCTTAATCTTCCCTTTTCCTGCGGCCAGCAGCTCTCTCTTTCTCTCCCACCCTGCATCTTTATTTTTCGATGACCCAGAGATATCCACTGATGCCTCTTCATTCCTGATATCTGAAAGGGGTGAGCCACTTTTCAGATAGCCTGAAAGAGCGTTGAAGACCGACCCTCGCTCCTGTTTTATCTCTTCACCACTGAGCTTTACCTTATAGAGAAAGTTGTCTACGGCCACCTCAAAGCTTTGATGCATGAAAGCAGCTCTGTCATAGCTCTTTCCATTCACTTTGATGGATCGAATCTTCTCGCCTTCAGGCTGTATGCTGTCAAAGGCGTAAGAAAGACCTGAGGCAGTGAGTGATGTATGTCCGCCTGGAGCTGCAGCAATGGAGCCTTCAAGCAGCGACAGAATTCTGGCTCCTGTGGTCTTTACATTATAGATCCTGTTTTCGAAGGGATACATCTTCTTAAGAGTCGAGCGCTCTATTGTACCTTCCGGAAGACCGTCCCTGACTGACTTGTTGAAGAAGAGTGAGAAATCAGCCTGACCCTTTATAGCATTGCCGAGGAATGAAACTGCCTCGCTGCTCTGGCCTTCTCTGTATGAAAGTGGCTCTGCCAGTGTGCCGATTTTGTTTTCTGCAACTGATGCACCTTCAGGAACTGTATCGACTCTCTTGAACTCGACAGAAGTCTGTGCTCTCTCCGGGAAACCTGTTTCTATGGCGTGCTGCAGAATGTCGAAGACCTTTCCGTATTTCTTGACAACCTCTCCATCTCTGAAGCAGGACTTGCCGTGTGTGTAGTTATCCATGCTCACTGTGAGGGTTTTCTTCCTGAACTCATCTACTGAGATCTTCTTTCCATCGAAGATAAGAGAAGTGATTCGGTGCCCTTCCTCCAGCGCAGGGTTGAAGCGGTATGTCAATCCAGATACAAGGGCGGCAGTATCGTGAGTATCGTCAACATAGCTGAGGCCGCTTTCCAGAAATTTCACCACGCTCTCACCCTTCACTTTTACCTGGAGCAGCTCGTTCTCAAAGGGATACATCTGGAAGAGCTTTCCGAATGTAACATCTCCCTTATCGATGCCTCTCCTCACTGAAAAAGCTGATGCAACAGAGAGGTCAGAATCCATCTTCTGCGCATCTATAAAGAACCTGTGAAGGTTGGTGCGCTTTTCATTGCTCTCTTCAAGAGCTTCATCTGTGCGTCCAAGCACTTTGTCCTTCAAAGGCTTGAATTTCTCGATGTACGGAGCCAGAACGGCTTCAGTTTTTATATCTGGCTTGATCTCTACGGTTATGGGAACAAGATTTTCCTTATATGACAAAATCTTTTTATCCTCAGGGTCGAAGGATATCTCAAGGTCTCCGACATACCTGCCTTCGCTGCCTGCCTGCACGATGACAGTGCCGTTGACCTCTTCAGCATCTTTCATCACCGTATGTGAATGAGCCCCAATTATAACATCGATGTCATTAACTTTCCCTGCAAGATTGACATCTTCATCATATCCGAGATGGGAAAGAACGACAACCATGTCAACTCGGTCATCTTTCTTCATTTTCTTAATATATTGAGCTGCTGTCTCGACCGGGCTTTCAACTTCCATGATTCCTTTCTGTGGCGATGAGAGGGCGGTCATTGGAGTTGTCAGACCAAGAATCCCTATCTTTACTCCACCCCTCTCGACAACTTTATAAGGCTTCAGGAATCCAAGCTGACCACCAGGCGATATATCGAGCAGATTGGCAGCCAGGAAATCGGTATTTGACTCTTTTGCGATTTCAGCTACTTTTGCAGCACCCCAGCTCACATCGTGGTTCCCAAGAGTAACCGCATCAAAGCCTATCTGCGCGAAAGGCCTGCTCACCGCTTCACCGCCTGTGTATTTGCTGTAAAAGCCTCCATCAAAGATGTCCCCTCCATCAACAACTACGGTGTATTCAGGATTCTCTGCTCTGAGTGCCTCTATCTCACCTGCTACCCGCGCCAGTCCACCTACAATCCCATTCTCAGCAGGCTTCTTGCGCGAAGCGGTATAGCCGTGAAGGTCATTTGTATGAATGAAGGAAAGAGACACATTGTTCTTCTGATTAATCATCGCCGTAATCCTCACTTTCAGTTGTCGCCTTTTCCATCTTCATGGTATACCACGTTAATTAAAAAAAGCTTAAAAAAAGCTTAAGAAATATAACAGACTGGCGATTCATGTTATACAAACGCGCATTATAAATTGCACTATCAAAACTTCTGAAATCATCTATCAACGCTCATTTGGCAATTTAGAATGCTGCAGTTTGTTATGCTGGTGAGCATAAATATTGGAGACAGACTCGAATTTAATAGGTGGCCAGATCGAGGGTATCCACTGCACCGGATCTTGAACCGTATGCTGGCCCTTCTTTTATTCCGGTTATTTTACTGTGATAGTTGCCGGAGCAGTAGATTATTACTCCATCTTTTCCGAAGCTCTTCAGTACGTATGTCATCTGGGGCTCTGAAAAGTATCTTCCGCTGAATCTGTAGTAAATTCTGTCCAGTAAATTTCTTCCTGAACTGGCATAACAGCGGGGGAGTTCCTTAACGTATCCCTTTTCCACCAGAATCTCCAGATTCTGCGGATAATACAGGTCGTTATCGGATGAATACATTTCACAGAATGTGCCCAGATTCGCACAATTTCTCTTACATGTGGGAAACATGGACAGGCTGCAAGCCGGAGCGCCCACTGCAAGATAAGCCGAAACAGCAGCAAATGCGACAAGAGCTATAACAGCAATAACCTGGAACAGTCTTCCCGGCGGCTTGATTCCTTTCTTGTCATCTGATCTGTTTCCAATAGTCATGACAGCTTGAAGTCAGAGTTCACAGTCATTTATTCTCAGAGCCCTTTCTCCTGCTTCAGAAGCTTCCACATCTTTATATTATCTTCTATCATCTTCTTTTCCTCAGGTGAGCCGGCGTTCTTCAGGCGTACTTCCAGATAATGAAGTTGTGCGTCATAGGCAGGGCCCTCCTTGGCTTTCATATCCCCATATCTCTGATTGCTGTGCTCGATCTCATGAACCAGTACACCTTCCAGGTTGATATCCTTCATCCGGTTGAACTCTTTAATATAGGCCTCCTCGTCTCTGAGCACCTTTTCATACCCGGCCTTCTGCTGCGGAGTGATATTCGGATTGCCTAGTTTTTTTCTGAAGAGCTCAATACGCTTCAGAGAGCCCTGATACTCCTCGCTCTTCTGAGAAAAGCTGCCTCTGTCAAAATTGAGATAGATGTTGCCATCCAGACAGGTGTTTTCGCCCAAGGTCGTAGGCAGCATAAACGGTTTTGAAGAGCCGTCTCTTCTAGTTTCTGCATACACTCCATTCGCCAGAGTTGTATCAGCAAGAATCCAACCTTCTCTAAGCCATTTCTGAAGGCGTTCTGACGTGGCCTTCAGGTTGGGATCATTGGAATTACTGGCCTGTTCTGCAATATTGTCAATAGCCCTTTTTGTCTGTACATATTCTTCACGAGTCAAAGACCTCACAGGTGTAACGTTCTTCTTGAATGGATTCAGTCCGGTGGACTTGTTCGTATTAACTGCAAGCGCTTCCTTATCGGCCTTATTTGTGTAATCGCTGTATTCCTTCAATAACTTCTTCTGCTGTTCTTTTGGATCGACATAGGCTACCGTATCCTGCAGGCTTCCATAAGAGCCGTCAAAGGCAACAGTGTCATTCTGTGCAAGAAGCACTCTTCCAGAGGGCTTCATGAGGGTTTCAAGTGAAGGGAGAGAAGGATTCCTCAACAAGTCAATATTTACAGTGGTACTGTTGTAAAAGCTCGTCAGCGCCGCTATCTCTTCACCTGACTTTCCCTCGACCTGCAGAAGGCCTTTCTCGTTAAGCCTGGCACTGCGAAGCTCCTGCCTCTCCTGTAATGAAAGGGTGTCCTGAAAATTCTGCTGTGAATTGATATATGGTGAAGCTCCTCCTGAATCGCCAGTTCTGATCATTTCAGCACCCTCCTTTTTTATAACACAATGAAGTGTTGACAATATATTGCGTTATTATTATAGTATGCTACCAAGATATTGTCAATATCACGATATATGGCTACAGAGCAGGCGTGTTTGTTGGATCCGATATGCAGACAATGTAAAAATTCACAATCCGGCATTGCATTAACTCGACAGATTCTTTTCCGGACTCGTACAGTTTTCTAAGAGAAAGGTGCCTGCCTCATGTTACAGAATTGTTAATATTGGAGTCTGTCCCCAAAAAAAAGACAGCAGAGCATGGACCTGCTGTCTTTGTCATTACTTCAGAAAGCTATCTACTAATATCTGTTTTTTCTGAATCCGCCGCCGCCTCTTGAATCGCGACCACCTGAGTCTTTTCTGTCTCTGGCTTCGTTTACCTGTACCTGACGGCCATCAATCTCTTTCTTGTCGAGAGCGGCGATGGCTGCTTTGGCCTCGTCTTCAGTTGACATCTCGACAAATGCAAATCCCTTTGAGCGACCTGTGTCGCGGTCGGTGATGATGTTCACCGATTCAATTGTCCCATAAGGAGTGAAGACCTCTCTCAACTGATCCTCCTGGGTGCTGTACGACAGATTGCCCACATAAACTTTCTTAGCCATTTAACAGGCTCCTTTCTCCAGTGCTGCTGGAACAGTTTTCGGTATTTACCGGCGGCCATTCAATTCAACTTCTTGTAACCGCAGGGCACTTTGAAAGAAGCCTCAGGGAAACTCGAACTCTTTTCTGAATAACTGCGGATGTATTATAGCATATCCTTAAAAAATTGTCACCTCAGGTACACCTTTCAATAATGGCTCAAAATCAGTGAAAAGCTGGCGATTACAATGATTAATGTATTGATATTGCGGCTTTGTGTCATAAATAGAAGAAACGGACTGCGCAGTGTCTGTGAAAAAAAAGAAAAAATACTCTAGATCATAATAATGAAGGGGATTTTATATATGCTGATCATAGGTGTGAATCATTTCTTCACGACGACCTTCACCCATGCCATGAACAGCCAGGGCCTCCCTGAGACGCCTTACTGCTCTGGAGTGAATCTGGGAGATGCGCTGCTTCGAAATGCCCATCATGGTTGCAATCTTATCAAAAGAAACACCTTCATAGTAATGCATCTGGACTAAAATGCGCTCACGCTCTGTGAGATCTTCGACAACCCTCTTCAGGATTTCGCGCTGCTCGATAAACTCCATCTCCAGTGAAGGATCTGTGCCTTCCTTGTCTTCAAGTATATCGAGAATGCTGCCGTCCTCGTCATCGCCGCTGGGGAAGGGCTGATCGAGTGAAAGCAGATAGACGCAGCCCAGATCAGTAATAAGCTCGTATACTTCAGAGGTGCTCATCTTCAACTCTTCAGCCAGCTCCTGCTCGGTACCGGGCCTTCCATAGAGGACAGTGAACTTCTCCATGGCTCTCTGAAGAGCTCTCGCCTTGCCGCGCGTCCGCTCAGGCATCCAGTCCAGAGCACGCAGCCCATTATAAATAGCACCCCGGACGACAGGAGTGGCGTATGTTTCAAACTTCACTCCCCGCCCGGGGTCAAATTGTTCTACAGCACGCATCAGACCGAAAGAGCCATCGCTTATCAGGTCATCGAGATCGACACCCGGCCTGAGCTTCTTTATTATGCTTATCGCAATCTGCCTCACCAGAGGGAGATAGCTCTCGATAAGCGTATCTTTTGCAGAAAGATCCGCATGCGTTTTAAACTTCCCCCACAGTTCAGCCACATCTACAGGCATTCATGAACCTCCATCAGGAGAAGAGACCCATACGGCAAATATCTTCTGCTCATCAAGACTTACATGACGTCCTTCATCTGCTGATACAGGATATTTGCCATTCCAACCCCACCGGAGGCAGCCATGGACTTTGCGATCTCGTCATACATCAGCTCTTCGTACATTTCCTTGTCCTTGCCACCCTCCTCATCGGATTTTGGTATGGACTTTTTCATTTCCTTCAGTATCTGGGACAGGAAAAGTGACTCAAACTGCTGACAGGCGTCTTTAAGCTTTGCCTCATCCTGTTTCTTCGAAGGAGTGCATTCCGCAGTTTCCTTCATTGGCTGCGGAGTTATCCCCTCAATCTGCATCTTCCCCTACCTCCTTTATTTGTCAGGATCGCTTCATTTTCCTTCTTCCTGACCTTATTCAGGATAAAAATATGGACCGTTCACGCCCCCCTGTTACCTCTGAAGCTGATTTGCCATCTTAACCATTTCATCAGAGGCCTGGACACCCTTCTGGTTCATTTCATAGGCGCGCTGAGCCTGGACAATGCTTATCATCTCCTCGATGACGTTTACATTTGACTTCTCAAGATGCCTCTGTGCCACAGTTCCGAGACTATCCTTGCCTGGCGAGCCTTTGAACATGTCTCCTGCGATAGGTGTCCGCTCATAAAGGTTGCTTCCCATGGCCTTGAGACCTGACGGATTCAGGAATCTGACCAGGGAAAGCTTTCCAATCTCCACCGGCTTTGTCGAGTTAAGCGGAGTGGCTTTGATGGTGCCGTCCGGCTCGAAGACGATACCGGTAACGTCCTTCGGAACCTTGACGCCCAAGCTGTAGCCTGCCCCTGTGAGAAGATTTCCTTCGCCGTCCATCTTCAGAGCGCCATCTCTGGTGTATGCCTTTTTATTGTTGGGCAGCGTTACCTCAAAGAAGCCTGTTCCCTGGATGGCCACGTCGAGATCACGGCCGGTCTGGAGAAGACTGCCGTCGGTGAATATCTGCTGAGTGCACGCTGCACGAACACCCATACCGATCTGAGAACCTGCTGTGGCTTCTGTTCCTGGATCCTGCTCGTGGGAATAGAGAAGATCCTGGAAGTCATAGCGCGACTTCTTGTATCCTGTTGTCTGAATATTGGCCAGGTTGTTGGCAATGTTATCGATATTCATCTGCTGGGCAGTCATTCCCGATGCTGCGGTGTAAAGCCCTCTTAACATATCCTCTCATCCTCCTTTTATAGTTTAATCACGACAGCTAACGAACCTTGCCGGTTTCACTGGTCGTCTTCTGAATCATCTTATCTTCAGCCTGAAGCGTCTTCTGATTGGCTTCATAAGCTCTCATGATGGTCATCAGCTCAATCATCGACTGTACGGCATTCACATTGGCCATCTCCAGGAAGCCCTGCTTCACATAAGATTTGGTGGATATCTTGCCGCCTCCGAGAGTCATGAAATTGTTTTCTCCTCCGTGCATCAGACCTCTGTTGGTGAGCTTTCCATCGAATTCGGTGATGAGGAGTTTGTCCACTTCCTTGCCATCCATCTTGATTGTGCCTTCGTTGGTGACTTCGAAACTGGAGCCCGCCGTTTTGATCTTGCCCTTGTGGCCCATAACGAAGGAGCCGTCAGGCGTCACCAGATAGCCCTGGTTATCGAGTCTGAAGGAGCCGGCACGGCTGAAGACAAGCCCTTTTTCTGTCTGCAGTGTAAAGAAGCCCCTGCCATCGTCGTCCAGGGCCAGGTCAAACTGATTTCCCGTATTTTTCAGTGAGCCCTGGGAAAAAGATGTTGACGTCTTTTTATAGAGCGCACCGTCAGATTCGAGACCAATACCTGCCTGCATGTATTCGCAACTGGGCTTGGTAGGGTTGGGGTTGAAAGTCATCTCCTTTTCCATCACTTCGCTGAAGGAGGAGAAGACCATATTTTCCTTCCGGTATCCCGAGGTTCCCACATTTGCAAGGTTGTTCAGGATGACGTCCTGCTTCTCGTTCATCGCCTGCATTCCTATTGTCGCCTTGCGTATCCCATCGTACATGTCCACACACCTCCATTGTAATCTTGAACGCTCATTCGAGTTCTATCGTCTCTGCAACTGCGGAGGTCTCTGCCTCCCCTCCCTCAAAGTTCCTTTTTATCCATTCGTCGTTCAGTTCAGTCACAAAGGATACTATCTCTGATATGAGCCCGTAAATCCTTTCGGGTATTGCACCCTCTTCACTTCTTCCTTCTTCCAGGATCCGCTCCATCTCCTGTGAATCCTGGACGACATTGACATCGTGTTCTCTGGCCTTCTCTATTATGGCTTCTGCAGTCGGACCTTCTCCGTAGGCTACTACTTTACAGGTGCCATCCTCCTCTCTTTTAATTGCTAATGCTTTTTTTTCTTCATTCATCTATATCCTGCACCTAGCCGGTGATATTTACTCTCTCTATGTTTTCAAATTCCTGTGTGCGCATGGGCAGCGGAGTTACAGGCTCACCATTCGTAACATAGCTGGTGGAGCGCCCTGCTGCATAAGACAGCTTCTTGACGTTTTCCATCAGAGCCGGCAGATAGTGCTCCACAAAGGCTCTCACTTCTTCCCGCTCTGTGCCCACGTCTACATGTATTATACCATGAACAATCTCCACCTGAAAGTGGAGAAGTCCAAGATGCTCCGAAGCAATTGAGAACTCTATGCGGGTATTTTCATCGTCAACTTCCTTGCGCTGATCAAAATCAGTTGTATAGTAAATCTTGATCTCGGCAGTAAGTTCGTTCTCACCAAGACGGAAGGGAACCTGCATGTAGTAAAAAGTCAAATCGTCATTCTTCCTTGCTGTGTTTATCAGCTGCTGCGCCGTCATATTATCTTCAACCGCCGCCATGAGCTGGAAAAGCTTGTTGAGAACTTCCTCCTCCTCACTGTTTTCCTGTGAAAGCTTCCCTCTTATTGCCATAAGCATCCTGAGGAGATCCCAGTCCTCGTCGCCACCATAGTGAGGAGCCATCTGCTCAATGCCTACCTGTCCGGCCATCTTTTTCGGGACGCGGGAGTTTTTCTTGCCGGTTTTGCCTTTTCCATCGAGGATATATTCACCAAGCAGGCCTGGCACCTGAGCCAGCATCTCTATGGTCTCGCGCGACAGCTTCTCGTTCTTTCCGGAGGTCAGCTTCCTGAACTCATGCTGAACCTCAAAAAGCTGTGCCCCTATCAGAGGGTGGGTGTTGATAAAATTGGAAAGGGTTGAGATATTCTGAGGCGTCAGTGGAAGCGAGCTGAGCTTCAGGAATGACGCTGCCTGTGTGTCCGTCGGAAGGCTCCGCGGCAGCTGTGCAAGTGCCTCTTTCATCTCTGTGAAACCCTCCTTTGTAAGAGGGAGGCCGGACTGCAGCATGCTTTTGGCTGTTTTAACATTCTCTTCGGTGAGAGGGAGCTTCATACCCGTCATTGTCTGGGTAAGGTCTTCACCGGTCATGGGTGTAAAGCTCTGGGCTCTGAGCAGCTGAAGGTTCAGAGCTCCCTCAGTGGTCTTTCCATTGACCTGAAACTGGAGCTTCATCCCCACTTCTAGCGGTGCAGATGTCTCCGCCTGCATTACGTTCTGACCGACACGGAGCATCATCCGATTTCCCATTTTCCCCAGAACCTGACCGTTGACTAGCTGACCTTTCATCAGGTTCATTCCCACTCCGGGCTGAACATTGAAGGTTGGCATCTGAGGACCAAAGTTCATAGGACCTGGCATTCCGGCCATCTGCATTGCAAAAAACTCCTGTTTACCCTGTAATAGAAAAGCCCACGCTGTCCAGTTTCATTATAGAAAAGTTCTATTGCCAAGATATTAACAGATTGTTTCTAACATGTTAACATTTTAGATTTTTGCGATGACAATGGACTTTCATGCACGTCACCCACTCCAGAACTCCATCATTGCATGGTCCAGCAAATTATAAAGCCTTATTACAAAGGGCTTCCTGAACTCTGAAGGTGTGGCGCCGGAAAAGTGGCAGTTTACATTTGTTACATTCTGTTAAAGACAGCTCGTCAATGCAGAGCTGATTCGAGCAGGTATTAATAATTGCCATGGCCATATGCGAGGAGCGCCACTCCTGCCTGTGGAATAGTAATATCTTCGAGACATGCGACAGGATGAGTTCTAATGAGCACCAGCATACCATCGAGAGAGAAAAGCGCCGGCTTCAGATTCAGAGAGCGAAGATATTTAAGCTTTCTGTATGCTCTCAATCTCATTATTCTTGCTCTTCTGATAGCTTTCAGAGAGCCGCTCACATTCAGGATACAGGAAAATGGAGTTCCCTTTCATCTGCAGGTGCTTATCTTCTTTACGCTGGCCACTACAACAAGTTTCTGGGAGTTCAAAATGCTCCGATATGGAGCCGTCATGATGAACGTGCCGGTCTGCTACAGCACCACACTGCTCTTCGGTCCTTTTATCACCGGCATAATCATCGTCAGCGCCGGAGTGTTCAAATCATTTTACTGCAGCAGAGTGAGAAAAGAGAAGTTCCTCATAACGATGCGCGAGACGCTCTTCCTGCTGCCGGCGTTTGCTGCAGGAGGAGTCATCTACAGAGCACAGGTATCAGATCCTCAGTTTTTCTCAGGCATCCTGACCTTTCAGAAGCTTGCTGCACTGATTTTCAGCGCCCTGATAGTATTCATGATACTGCATATTCTTACAAGCGCGGAAAAGATAGTCACCATTAATCTCAACATTCGTTATATATGGAGAATCAATCTGAGAAGCCTGAAGGTGCACATGGCCATGCTGCTGCCTCTGGGACTTCTGACAGTATCCATCTTCCAGATAGAGCCAATTGGAATCATCCTTCTCGTCCCTGCCTACACAATGTATCACTATATCAGAAACTATGCTGAAATACTGGATGAAGCCCGCTCCACTATTGAAGATCTGGCACTTGCCTTTGAGAGCCGCGACCCATACAGCAAAAGCCATTCCATCAATGTAGCCCAGACCGCAGGAGAGATTGCCAGAGAGATGTATCTTGAAGATGACGAGATCGAAAAGATAGTCTCTGCCGGAAAACTTCACGATCTGGGCAAAATCGGAATTGCCGACGAGATCCTCGAAAAAGGAAAGCTTGAAAGCCTTTCTTTTGAAGATTACGAGAAGATTCGAAAGCACCCGGAGATGGGCCACAGAGTAACTCAGCAGCTCTCATGGTACCAATATGAGGCAAAGTGTATACATCATCATCACGAATGGTTTGACGGTTCTGGTTACCCCGATGGCCTCCGCGGCGAGGAGATCCCTCTGGGAGCCCGCATACTTGCCGTTGCAGAAACTTTCGATACCATGGCGTCTTCCCGGTCATACCGCGATCCAGTCCCCCTTGAGATTATCATCGAAGAATTGAAGAAAAAGCGCGGATCCCAGTTTGATCCAATGGTTGTAGACGCATTCATCAAGATAGTATGGGACATCGGCAGAAAAAATGCTGAAAAATGAGTTGTACAGGCACTTTCTACGTGATGTCCAAATGTTATCATTTTTTTAACATCTTTACCCCCTGGGAAAACACTTTTTTCTGTTGACTCTCCATCCTTCCGTATGGTATAAATTGATAGGGAGAGAAATTCTCCCCTCCCGGTATTAAGCTCAAGCGAGGTGCATATTATGACGATAAACAACATCAGCAACAGTGGAAATATGCTGCCGATATCAGTGGAGGCAGACAAAAAGGAAGTAAAGAAAAAGGATGCCGGGCCAGACGGGCCGGACAACTATCCCAGTTATGGAGATAAATGCCTGATAGGCGCAGATGAGCCGGACAATCAGATCTTCCTGCAGAATAACAGAACGAGAAGTGCCTCTGACGAAACAGAATCTGAAGAGTACCGTATAAAGGGCGATGAGGAAGGACCGGACAACTATCCCAGCTACGGAGACAAATCGGCGATGCCTGAGGAGATAAAACATCAGACGCCTGTAGCATCATATGTTATTGTGTCTCAAGAAGAGAATCCTGATGAATACTATATAATAAAAGGGCCGGACAACTATCCCAGCTATGGCGACAAATAACAACAAGAGCGCCTTCCGGGGCGCTTTTTTATGTACATCATCTTCACTCTTCCACTGCTGCCGCATATATCAGCCAGATGGCTCTCCTGAAATGAAAGGAATCATATCTCGGGCCATTGAAATGTTCCTTCCGGAGGAAGCGGAGCATGCGTGAGGAGCTTTCCCTGCCAGAGAGAATCATCTATCCCCTTCTAATCGTGCTGGGCGCGGCTCTGCTTGCCGCAGTAACACCTCTGATCCCTGAGGAAACCGGCTCCGTAATATTCATTCTGGTCTTTTCGTCCATATGCTTTTTGCTGCACCTGAAGGAACTGGCCTTCTGGATATTTAGAAAAAAAACTGTAAGGAAGAAAAAAGGGCGCACCCTGGTAAAAAAGGGGGGCAAGACCCGCTGGGTCATGGACGAGATCCCTCTTTTTGCAGCGCTGTTTCTGGAAGGAACCGGAGCGGCAGCGTGGATAATAGCACTGGGCTCATTTTCCTTCCAGGTCTATCTGCTGGGAAATGCAATTCTTAGACGCTACAGAATGCTCCGCAGGATCAGGGACAGGGGAAACAGAGGCAGAATAATCCCTCAGTTCGGTCAGATACTTTTCGGCTTTACCAGTCCCTTTAACAGAATAATAATGATTGCCCCTGCAGGCCTGGTTTATGAATCCATAAACGACGGAAGCGGAATTCTAGGCAGCTGGAACAATGCGCTGGCAGTTCTGACAATGTTCATTGTCTATTTCACCATTGCCACCTTTCTCTCGACGCTGACTATTGTTCTCAGGGAGAGCAGGCCGCTCAGACAATTGCCTTTCATCTGGTGGGACAACTATTCGGATTTCTCAATCTATGTAGTAATGCTGTGCCCGCTGGCCCTTCTCTTTGCCCTCCTTTATCAGCGCCAGCCGGCAGCGCTGATACTGCTCGCTGTTCCATTGTATTCAATGCACAGAGCCGGCAAGAATTTTGAGCAGATAGAAGAAGAGATGGGGGTTTTCATAGACTCACTCGCCAATGCTCTCGACGCCCGTGATCATTATACGTACGGCCACTCTGACAGAGTCGCCAGATACTCCAAATCCATCGCGACAGAAATGGGACTCAGTCCCAGCCTGATAGACGAAATAGAGAGGGCCGGCCGCATTCACGACATCGGGAAGATTAAGATACCGGATGCCATTCTTAAAAAACAGGATAAGCTGGACGATGATGAATATGCAATCATGAAGGGCCATGCAATGGCCGTAAAAGAGCTCTTCGAGGGCAGAAGCAGGCTGGCAGAAAAGATCCCTGTCGTGCTGGCCTACTCCCATCATGAACGCTTCGATGGAAAGGGATACATCTTCGGAAAAAAGGGAGAGGAGATTCCTCTGGGAGCAAGAATACTCAGCGTTTCCGACACATTCGACGCCCTCACCACCGACCGCCCATACAGGAAAGGGATGACACCTGAGGCAGCTCTCGAGCTGCTGAGAGAGGTGCGGGGAACACAGCTGGACCCTGAAGTTGTCGATGTCTTCGTGACCATGTACGAAAGAGGTATAGTGGAGAAGCTGATGGAGGACAGGAAGTGACCTGTAGGATGGATTGCCGAACCCCTGAAGCTCGGAGAGTCATGCAGGGAATTTTTTATTTTAATTGACTGTAAAGGAAAAGAAGGCACAGCGCAGGATTTGTAGAATCTTTCACCACAAACATTTTCTGCCTGTTATGCAGCAATATTAAGTCGCAGGAAGGGAGAGATTATTTTGGAAGAAACAAACCCAATCGGAGCAGCGATCCAGGTCCTCAACCAAGGTGGCCTTACCATGTACGCCATTGTATTATGCTCGGTGATACTCATTGGCATTGTATTCGAGCGTTATTACTTTTTCTGGAAGATGAGCCTCGACTACGAGTGGATGCTTATGCAGATGGCCTACTTCATCGAGAACAAGCAGCTCGAAGCAGCCATCAACTTCTGCAGACAGATACAGGGATGCCTGGCACGGGTCTTCGAAGTAGCGCTTCTCAGAGCCGGCAAGCCACGCAGTGAGATAGAAGAGGCGATGAGCTCATCCATCTCGGAGGAATCCCTGAAATTTGATAAAAACCTGAACTATATAGGCACACTGGCTGTAATCGCGCCCTTCATCGGCCTTCTGGGCACGGTGCTCGGAATCATGCGCGCCTTCAGCGACATCGCTCTCAAAGGTGCCACCGGTCCGGCAGTAGTTGCCAAAGGTGTTGCCGAAGCTCTGACAGCAACAGCTGCAGGACTCTTTGTCGCAATCCCGGCCTCAGTATTTTTCAACTATTTCAAGACCAGGGTCAAGAATACCACTTCACAGATGAAGATATCAGGATCAAGACTTGCTGAAATGCTTGTACTTTCTGATGCCGACGAACCTCTGCCTGAAGATCTCAGAGCACCGGTTGTAATGGAAAAGATCTCCAAAGGACGCGACAAATAATACAGCACAAAGGAGGTTGCTGCCATGGCAATGAGTGCCGACAATGGTGATGAAGAGGTAATGGCAACCATCAACATTACTCCGCTCACGGACTGTATAATGGTTCTTCTCATCATATTCATGATTGCATCTACAGCTATTTCCCAGACGGGATTTAACATCAAGCTTCCCAGAGTCTCTTCAAAGGAAGAGGCGCAACAGTCACAGATTGTCCTGTCTGTTGCAAGAAATGGAGACATCTTTGTTGGCGCCAATAAAGTGGCGGTCAATAACCTTGAAGCCTATCTGAAAAAGCTCGCAAAGTCAAAGAACACCAACAAGATAGTCATCAATGGCGACCAGGATGTGCAGTACGGAAAAGTGATCTTTGCGATGGACTGCTCCAAGAAAGCGGGGCTTACATCGATTGCCCTGGCAACAAAAACAAAGGAATGAAATACTATTATTCTGATATGATGATGTAACAGTTACGCAACCTCGCTGCGCTATAATGGATCACGATGAGACATCTTCGGATCCTTGCCAGGGCTCTGAAAGCAGAGCCCTGGCAAGACGATCGAAGTCCGCGAGTGTGAGGTTCTGCGGTCTTTCCAGCGGATCTATGCCGCACTTCTCAAGGGCATGAAGCATTGCAATGTCATCAACAGGAGAAGAAAAGGATTTAAGAGAGTTCCTTATCCCCTTTCTTCTCTGTCCAAAAGCCGTTCTGACGAGGCTGAACAGGAATTCCCTGGGAGCGCTGACAGGTGGAGCGCTCCTCAATGAAAGATGGACGAAGGTCGACTCTACCTTTGGAGGAGGCATGAATGCAGAAGGAGGTATGTGAAAAAGCATTTCGGACACCGCATAGTAATGGGATATGAGTGAAAGGGAGCTGACATTGCGGGAATCGTTCCCCTCAAGGCGAACGGCGATCTCTTTCTGCACCATCAGGAAGAGATCGGTGAAAAGATGAGACAATTGAACAAGAAGCAGATCAAGAAGCGGAGAGGTTATGTAATAGGGGATATTTGCCACAACTTTCCAGCCTTTTTTAATGTTTCCAAGGGTATCATCGAGTGGCAAGGTGCGGACGTCGCCAAATACAACTTTCAGAGAATCGGGGTATCTGACCTGAAGTTTTTCCAGGTGGCTTTCAAACTGCCTGTCAACCTCAACAGCGACTACCTGCTCAACGTGCTCAAGCAGCCTTTCCGTGAGAAGCCCGGATCCTGCTCCAATCTCCAGAATCTTATCTTGAGCCTGTAGCGACGAGCGGCATACAATCTCGTCGAGAAAGCGTGTATCAACAAGAAGATGCTGACCGAGACCCTTTTTAAGATGTACATTCTGATCAAATGACCGCTTTTTTCTCATCATTCACCGCCTGCAATATCGTCCTGCCTGGTGATACCCAAGCAGTATATTCCATCGATGTGGAGGAGTCAACCACATGAGAAAAGGATTTTTTTCCTTTCTTCGAAATCTAATATGATCATGAATATTGCTTCCCTGCAGCACCATACCATGCAACCATATCAACCAGGCCCTGTCAGGAGGAAATAAATGGCAAAGATCGACAAGCTCAGTTTTAAAAAGAACCCGCCTTCAGGCATAAAAAGACTGCTTGTCTTCTGCTTCGTCGTTTTCTTCTGTGCCTTCCTGGTTCTGGTCGGAGGCTTCGCATATATCTATTATATCACTCCACCGGATGCGCACAACACCATCGCAGACAGTCTCCGCTTCGTTGTAAACCCTGGTCAGACTGCCTTCCAGGGGAAGGACAGGATGATCATTCTCTGTCTCGGAGTAGATAACAACTGGACAGATAAGAACCTTATGTACACAAAGGGAGCCAGAACAGATACAATACTGCTTGCTTCAATAGACTCAAAGGCAGAGGCGTTGAATCTCCTCTCGGTACCACGCGATACCTGGGTAAAGTTCTCTGATGAACAGGGCTTTGACAAGATCAATGCAGCTTATGCGATTGGCGGGCTGGATATGGCAAAACGCGTGATAGAGCGGTTTCTCGGCGTGCAGGTCGATCATTATGTGCTTCTCAAGGTGCAGACTACAACAAATCTGATAAACGCAATAGGAGGAGTGGAAATAGATGTCATGAAGGATATGGACTACGATGACAACTGGGGGCACCTGCACATCCATCTGAAGAAGGGTCCCCAGATTCTGAATGGAGAGCAGGCAGTCGGATATGCAAGATTCAGACACGACGAGGAAGGCGACTGGGGCAGAATCCGCAGGCAGCAGCAGGTAATCAACGCCATGATACGTGAGCTCAAGAAGCCCTCGAACGTCATGAGAATCGACAAGCTTGCCAGAATAGTGAAAGAGGGCATTGAAACAGACCTGTCGCTGGCGCAGCTCATCGATCTTGGCAGACTGTACAAGGATTTTGACCGGCTCAAGATGAAAACAGGCATAGTCAAAGGCGATGATGGCGGAGATGCTGGCCTGAGCTATATAATTCCCTACGAGGACGAGAAAAACACTCTTGTCAGACGGCTTCTTCTCCGCGACACCTCACTCCCTCCTGCAGATCTGAAGATTGGCGTTCTGAACGGCAGTGACATTGAGGGACAGGCTATAGAAGTGGCAGATACACTTGAAAAGAGCGGATACAGGATAATCCGTGTGGCTGACGCAGATCGACGGGATTATCAATATACCAGGGTAATAGACCATATTCACGATCCCAGGCTGGCCAACAGCATGGAGCAGTTCGTAGGACCCCTTGAATATGTCGGCGACGATGAGGGGAAGAAAGAAAACGATGAAGACATAACCATCATCGTGGGAAAGAACTTCAGGCAGTGGAAGGATACAAGAAAACAGAACCAGGAAGAATCTCAGAAGAACACAGGATACGAAGAGCATCAGGCACCTCCACCTCAGTACTATACCCAGCCTTCCTACGGCACAGACGATCAGGCTTCTGCACCTGGAACAATTGAAACTCCGCCTGCCAGAACAGATAATCCAGAAGCTATCAGCACCAACGCCGGAGAAGAACTTCAAAAACCAGAGACGACAGAGACCACAGATATCGATGCAATCAAGATCCCTCACTTGGACGAAGAACCGGAGGCTTCAGCGCCGCCTACACCTGTAATTCCGGCCACAGCACCGGAACAGGAGGACAATCCTCCTTCCACCGTGAAGACTCCAAGGAAATCTGATATAAATAAGGAATATCAATAAATAAAAGCCTCTGCTCAGTTTTTCCCGGAGAAGACTCCAGACGGAAAGGCTCACAATGCAATTCCTGATTGCGCTCTCTCTGGCACCTGTAATAGTCCTGATTGTTCTGTTCTATTGGCTCGATCGTTTTGAGCCTGAGCCCAGGAAAGTGGTGCTCAAGGTTTTCGGATTCGGTGTATTGAGCGTCATTCCCGCAGCAATCCTGGAATTGCTGTATACCGAATGCTTTCCTGGATGGAAGAATCCCCACGATCTGGCAGCCCTTTTCATCTCAATATTTATCTCTGTCGGCTTTGTAGAGGAGTTTTTTAAATTTCTCATCGTCTATCTCGGAGTATATCGCTCACCGGAGTTTGACGAGCCATACGATGGAATCACCTATGCAGTTGCAGCTTCACTAGGCTTTGCCGCACTGGAAAACATACTCTATGTCCTTAAGAGCGGCATGACTGTAGGTATATTACGAGCCATACTGAGCGTACCGGGACATGCACTGTTCGGGGTAATAATGGGCTATTACATGGGAAAGGCCAGATTCGCAGATAAATCCTCTGTCTCCCTCAATCTGCTCACCGGACTTTTTGCAGCAGCCTTTGCGCATACTGTATTCGATTTTGTGCTCTTCAGCCAGAATGTCCTGCTCGTTCTTACAATATTTCCAATCACAGGTGCTCTGTGGATTATTGCGATCATACTTGCCAGAAAAGCTCAGGCACTCTCAATCTACCGCTATAATCCACAGAAGGAAGACGGTCCTGCAGGCCCGACCTTGCTGTGCCCTCACTGCAGCATTTCAATGCCGGAAACAAGCACGTTCTGTATGAAATGCGGAGGAAAAATCAGACTGCAGGAGCCGGAGACTGCTTCAGTATTCTGTATAAAATGCGGCACGGCATCAGTTGTCGGAAGTATCTTCTGTATGAAATGCGGATGCAGACTCGCTGACAGTTCGACAGATGAAGGAATTGCAGAATAATGCAGGCTCCATCACGTCAGGAGAGTCTTTCCAGAAGCTTCTTCTTCTCATCTTTGAGAGAAGCCCGCGCTGCCGTCAGCAATTCCACTCTCTCAGTGCCATCGTTTGGAAAGTGCGAATAGCCGAAGATGAGGTGAAAGCGAATATCAGGAAATTCCTCGAGCCCTTTGAATGCAGTGGTGGAAAGTTTTTTCAGTATTTTTGTCGTAACTATATGAGCCCCGTCTGGAAATGTTACAGGCAGAATGAGAAGCAGATTCCTGCCTAGAATTATCTCGGTATCTTCATCTCTGATAATATTGCGTATAAGAGCTGCTACCTGCTTCAGAAGAGACGCAAAAGCACTCTTCCTGTAATCATTATTTTCAATATAGCACTCTATCAGCACAAGAGAGAGCGGTTCCTTATGACGCCCTGCTCTTTTAAGCTCTCTCCGCAGAGTCATCTCCAGACGCTGATCCAGACTCTCCTTTACTCTCTGTTCATCCATCAATTCCTCCCGGAGGTCATACCTGCGTCACCCCCTGCAGGGGATGTTTTTCAGGAAAGACACATTATTAATACTTTGACATATCCCGAAGAAATCCTCGGAGAAGGCATTTTAATCTACGAACATAGTTCACTTCGCTCACAATCGGAATATACTTCAAGAGCACAACTGATATCATCCGATGATGGTGTTTTTCCTGTGAGTACAGGAAGACGCAGGAATAGAGTGATATAAACTGCGCCTGCAGATTTTCGGCATTACGATCCGGCAGAAAGGTATACGTTTGTATCCTTATCAGTCATGACCCTTCCGACTCATTTCATCATCTCCTGAAAGAATGTTCCTCGACCGTACAGAGCTTAAGGAGCTCTGCCGAGATCGGTCACAGCAGAATCGAGCTTCCTGTCATGAGGTGCTGATATGTGAAAAACCGCGAGAGCGGATGATTTATCACGAAAAAGAAACAAAACAGCCAGCAATCTGGAGAATGGATCGGATAATCAACTGAATCTCTCAGTATCCGGCTTCCAGAGAAAATTGTAAAGATACATATGTATCTTTACAATAATATGAGAAAGGAGGGTGCTGTAATGTCACAAACAGTCACGCAACGTCAGAAAGCCGTCTTCGACTTCATAGTCGAGTATGCGCGCGATAATGGTTATCCCCCCACCATCAGGGAGATTGCCCTTCACTTTAGAATAATATCTCTCAATGCAGTAAGAATGCATCTGAAGGCTCTGGAGCGAAAAAAGCTCATCACGCTGGAACACTGCTCCAGGGGTATCCACATCAACACCTCTGCAATCTCAGATACCGCTGCTTCCGGTCTCCCCCTGGCCGGTAGAATTGCCGCAGGAATCCCCATACCTGCAATAGAAAACCGGGATGAGAACGTAGTGCTGGATGCCTCTTTCTGGGGAAGAGGTGGATCCTTCTTTCTGCTGAGGATAAAAGGCAGCAGCATGGATCCTGAGCTGAAAGACGGAGACTATGTCGTGGTAAAGCCCCAGAGCTACGCCTCCATAGGAGATATAGTTGTGGCTGTAATTGACGGTGAAGCCACAGTGAAAGAGCTTGCCAGGAAAAACTCCAGGTTGTTTCTGCGCGCTCTGAACTATGACTATGACGACATATATCCGGAAGGAGATTTTACAATAAACGGGAAAGTGGTTGGCGTAATCAGGCGCTATCAACCGTAAGCTGCATCATGGGAAATGCCATCGCGCCCTCAAATCCCCGCACCATACTTCACGCAGACATGAACTCTTACTTTGCCACTGTTGAGCAACAGGCCAATCCGCTCCTTCGAGGACGTCCCATCATTGTGGGAGGCAGCCTCCTCACCCGAACGGTTGTGGCAGCAGCTTCCATAGAAGCAAAAAAATACGGGATAAAGTCGGGGATGCCTGTACAGGAAGCGCTGAGGCTTTGTCCTGCTGCCATTATCGTCGAAGGAGACCAGGAGAAGTATGCCTTTGTCACCCGGCAGTTCATCTCCATCTTCGAGAGTTACACGCCTGTTCTGGAGATCTTCAGCATCGACGAGGCCTTCCTCGACATCACCGAGACACAGGAGCGCTTCGGAGGTGCCACGGCAGTGGCCCTGGAGATCAAGAAAAGACTCAGAGATGAGCTGGGTGAGTGGATAAAGTGCTCCATAGGCATTGGGCCTTCCAAGCTGATCGCCAAGCTCGCCTCTGAGCTCAAAAAGCCTGATGGCCTTGTTGTGGTAAGCCGGGAAGAAGTGCCTGGGCTTCTTGGCAGAATGAAGCTTTCAGACCTTTGCGGCATTGGCGATAGAATGGAGCGGCGCCTCATCAATGCAGGAATAGACACCATCGGCAAGCTGCGGGCCACACCTGAGGAGAGCCTGGTAAAACGCTTCGGAGTAACAGGGCGAATACTGCACCTGATGAGTCTGGGAGAAGACAGCTCTCCTGTTCTTCCATATTATCTGAGCCCTCCGTACAAATCGATGGGCCACAGCTACACACTCCCCAGGGATTCGTACGATCTCGACAATGTGAAGCGGATACTGCTCAGGCTTTCCGAGCGGGTAGGAAGACGGCTGAGACAGGATCATTACAGAGGAAAGACCATAACGCTGATCATCCGAACCCCCGAGTTTGTCAACATCCAAAGGCAGCGCACCATCGGTGACTATATCGACGATGGATACAGAATATACAGAGAAGCCTGTGCAATAATGGATTCTCTCTCCTTTCAGGGAGGAGTGAGACTGATAGGCGTCTCGGTAAGCAGCCTGCTGCAGCACTATCACCAGCTCCCTCTCTTCCCACAGGATCAGAAAGCGCATCGCCTCATTTCCGCGATTGACAGAATAAACAACAGTTACGGCGAGTGGACAATCCAGAGAGCGTCAATAATGGATACAAGCCTTAGAAAGCGAATCGGAGGCTTCAGGGAAGTGATATGATGATTTGCAGGGCTTCAGCTTCAAGCTGTTGAAATACACCATCAGATGGAAGGCATGAAATCATCGAGATATTTGTATTTACTGGCTGCAATAATAACAGCGCTCTGTTCCACGAAGGTCTCTGCAGATCAGACGCCGGAAGTTGAGTTCAACCAGTATTTCACATACTCGAAATACAGTACCGGCGAAACTTCACATATCACCTCATCATTCCTCCTTCTCAACCTGCCCAACACAAGTAAAATCTGGTATGGTTATCAGAGTACTGTATATATCGAGCCGCCTCGCCCTGTGGGATTTGGACGTTTTTCAGAGGACTATCATACTGTGGGAGGATACTTCACCTACAAAAACAGATTTTCATATCAGTTTGACTGCTTCCGCATGAGCAACCAGCTGGGCCATCTTACAACAGTTCTCGGAGGAGAGTTCATTCATCGCCTGGGAGACAGATTGTCTGCCGGAGTGGGATACTATCACACCACAAACCCCTATTACTCCATAAAGCAATATAACGCCAGGCTCTTCTACTTTCCATGCTCCACATTGAGCTTCAACACGAAGCTATATATCATCGACAGCACTGATTCCAGGCACGGCACGGCGGTTCAGGAGAGAATCAACTGGCAGATTTCGCCGTCAGCGTCTCTCCAGCTCAGAGGAGCAGCCGGCAGAAGAATAAATGCTGTTGACAACGATATTTCCACCGTCTACACACAGTACGCGCCGCTCCTCTCCTCATACGGTGCATTCATGAACTGCAATATCAACAATGAGGCATCATTCGTCGTCGGATACAACAGAGACAATTTTGAGAGCTATCACGTCGATGGCTTTCAGGGAGGTCTGAAGGTATATTTTTAGAACAGCCCTGAATCCTTTAAAGACTTTTACAGTGGAATATCGTACTTCCGCGCGATTGACAAGAAATTAAATATTTCATATATTTAAAATAGAGATAAACTCGGGAGGGAACTTCACAGTTGAACAATACCAGAAACACCATCTCATCATTGCTTTACCTTGTTCTTTTCACACTGATATGCTCCGGACCTTCTCTTGGTGCACCCAAGGGCAGTGATATAATTGAAAAGCTGTATGAGTCGCAGAAGATAATCAACAACTATCAGGCAGATATCATCGTAATGAAACAGGATCCTGAATATCTGTACAAGCTGTTCCCCGAAGCAAAGAGCATCGGCGGAGCCGTACCCTACAAAGGGAAGGTCAGCTTCTACCGACCCAGTTACTTCAACCTCATGTTCGAGCTGTCGACAGAGAAGAAGATGGAGCTCCTCAGCAATGACGGTGTGCGGCTCCAGCTCCGAGCCCCGTTTACTGTGGACTACCCTCTTGAGAGCTCACCTTCGCCTTCTCCATCTCCGTCAGTTTCACCAGACATGACGCCATCACCATCACCATCACCTTCTCCTTCTCCATCTCCTTCTGGAAGCGGTGTTGTCTTTGTGCTTGACAAATCACTTGTACAGCCATCTCCAACTCCTGCAATAGCAAACACTGTGACTTTTAACGGCGATCTGACCGGTATGATGCACGCCATAAACCTTGTCTTTCCTTACACTCTCAAGACTCGCATACCTGAGGACGCCGTATACCTTGCAAGTGATGAAAAGATCTACGGCGAGGACTGTTACGTCCTGGACGTTGCCACTTCAATCCGTGGAGAGATTACACTCTGGATCAGCAAGAAGAACAACTATATCACAAGGTTCCGGTATTACGATCCAGATACCAACAAGGAGATCGACGCATACTATAAAAACTTCACCGCTTATGATAAAGACGGAAAAACGTTTTATTTCGCACAGTCAATGGAAGCCATGCTGGACAACAGGATCATCTACTCGGCTGAGATCACAAACTTCGACATCAATATAGACACCACCAAGATCTTTGGATACATCGACCCGGCCAAGATGGTGAAGTTCAGTGAATCCAGCTTCCGATACGGCACCAAGTCAATGATCAATAGAGTGGATAAACCTTTCGAAAAGGTCATCTTTCTGTCCCCTGTCCTCTCCACAGTCGTCATCTTCCTGCTCTTCGGCCTCGGCTATTATGGGTACAAGTATCTGAAGTTCGTGACAACCAGAAAGCTGTTCAGGCGGGAAGAGCTCATCGTGGTGGAAGGCCCGGAAGGGCGGGTCACAAAGGCCATTGGCACACTTGGATTCAGTGCTGTGCCATTCACCAGCGAGCTCATAACTGAAGAGCGAAAGCTTCTGACCAGGAAAAAAGACATGGAACTCCCCAGGGCCATTATAATAGAAAACGAGATGAGCACCAGTATCAAGAACTACCTCTATCTCATCAAAGCATATGTCGAGGAAGGCGGAAGAGTGCTTCTGCTCCCTCACAGCATTGACAGTATCGCTTCAATGCCGGTCGCGCCGAACTTCATCCCTCTCAAGAAGTTTGACGAGGAGATTTACTTCACCGTCAAGTCCAAGATCTGGAAGAAAACGAAAGTCGCAGAGCTGGAAAAGAACATATATCCCTTCGGAGTGACACAGATATACTTCAAGGTGAACAGCAAAGACGTGGACAGGGCTATGATTACAGCCTACAACAAGCTCTCCGGAGTAACCGGCGTGATTGTGGGCTCCTTCAGAGAAGGGAAGGGAGAGTATCTCCTATGCCAGCTCGACATACTGAAAACCATTGAGAGCCAGTACGTTGTTTTCCTGGCCAAGACTGTTTTCTCAGATATGATAAGCTTCCTGCAGGGCTACGAAGAAGAGCAGCCGACACCTGCAAAGCCAAAGGCGAAAGTAAAAGCTGCAGAGCCGCCGGTTCCGGCCTCGAAGTGAGGGGAACTCTCACCTCGTAGATTTATGAAGTGACAGGATCAGCTTCCCGAGAGCCTTATATTCCCTGTCTTCCATATCCAGGAATCTGACAGCCAGAAGCCATAAGTGGAATTTCTTCAGAAACTCGGTACGCACAACTGTCCCTTTTAATGCAAGCTCCCTGCCGTCAACAGGAGATAGTATTTTCATATCTATGGTGGTTCCAGGCGTGATCTCTCTTTCAAATTCTATAAGCATCCCGCCAAGTCCGATATCCCGGCCCGTCCCCAGCTCTTCTTTCCTTGTTCCGTACCAGAACAGCACGTTCAACTCATAATTATCCCTTCTCAGCTCCCGCTTCTGCTCCAGATCGGGCTTGTCGATCCCGAAAAGGCTGAAGAGATAATAGACCCAAGAGTCTCGGATGCGGGCATCACTGTCTGTGAAGAGGAGTCTCGCAATATACCTGCTGCTTCCAGGCTTCTTCCGGCACTGTATGACCTGCACCAGCAGCGTATCAATATTGAAGGCCAGTTTGGAGAGACTTCCTGAACCAGCCCTTACTGTAAAGGCAAACTCGTAGCCTCTGCGCAGTCTGACCGGACTCTCAACTTTGACTCCCTTTACGCTGACGTCTGTTACAAAGAGCAGCACATCCTTCTTATCAACAGAGGCATAAGCCTGAAATCCACACACAAGGCGGGGACATCTGCGTTTTTCCCTAAGCTTCTCCTGGTAGAAGATTGGCCCGAGAGCGAATTCTTTCAGTGCATTGATAAGTTCCATAGATTGAATTGTACATGAACGTATGTAATGTGTCAAGAGAGGTGCCACAACATTCGCCTTCAACCTCTGTTCCCTTCCCTACCCCAGGTTTGTGATTATGGAGTAAAGCGGGAGGAAGATAGAGAGGAGGACGAAACATACCACGAGACCCATGAACGAGATCATCAGAGGCTCCAGCAGATTCAGGAAAGTTTCAAGGGCAAAGATTATCTCGCTGTCGTAGAAGGAAGATATCTTCTGAAGCATCTGAGGCATTTCACCTGTATTTTCACCGACTGCAATCATATTTATGGTCATCAGAGGGAAGAAAGACTTCTGATTATGAATTGCCTGTGTGACGCTGCTGCCCTCCTTTATTTCCTCATACATCGGCTTGAGAACTACCTGTTTGAAGAAGTCATTATCCATGAACTCAACCATAATCTCAAGTGCGCGGAGAATGGGAATGCCGGTTGCCAGAAGCACACCCATAGCTCTGCAGAAGTGCGCAATAAGAAGCTTTCTGTTAAGATTTCCCATAAGAGGGACTGTCAGTTTAAGCTTGTCAAATCGGAATTTACCTTCTGAAGTCTTGATATAGTCCTTGAAGTATATAAAGTAGTATATGCCACCCAGCAGCGTGGCAAGCTGCACATATGGATTCTTTAGAGTATTGATGACAAAGAGCATGACTTTTGTTGGAAGAGGGAGATCTGTCGAGAGAGAATCAAAAACCTGAAATATCTGAGGAAGCACAAAGAGAAAGATGCCCGCCACAGTCCCGATACAGAATATGAAGACAAAGATGGGATACGACATTGCAGAGCCGGCCTGTTTTCTCACCTGCAGATCGCGTTCCAGAAAGTCTGAGAGTTTTTCGAGCATGAGAGAGAGATCGCCTGTTGTCTCGCCTACCTTGACCATACTGATAAAAAGAGAGCCAAATATGCCCGGATGCTTTGCAAGCGACCATGAAAGCGTTGAGCCCACTCTTATATCGTGCAGCACGTTCATCAGAACCGATTTGAGCTTCCTGTCCGCCTCCTGATCGTGAAGCACCTGCATGGCTCTAGCCACAGGGAGCCCTGCCTTGAGCATGGCACCCAGCCTTCTAGTCATCATAACAATGGACTCCCTTTTTACAGGCGCAATGTTTCTAAGAAATGCAAATGGATCGAACCTGAGTGGCTTGATTTCGAGAATCTTGAGTTTGCTGGCTGTGAGAGTGTCTATGGCAAGGTTTAGGTTCATTGCCTCAATTGATGCGTTGATGAGCTTACCATCCTTGGACTGGGCAGTGTAGCGATATATTGGCATGCAATTCTCTCCCTGCAAGAGTTTTTTACAGCTGCAGATATCTCCCGGTTAAAGACAATTTTCTCTATAATATCACAGAAAAGAAGGATTGAAAAGTCCCCCCGTTTATTCCACCGTCACGCTCTTTGCAAGGTTTCGAGGCTTGTCCACATCTCTATGTTTCCTGTCGGCTATGTAATATGCCAGCAGTTGAAGAGGAATAATGGAAAGAATCGGCGACAGGAGGGGATCGGTATCAGGCACATAGATGACGTGATCAAGATATTCTCCCACATGGAGATCCCCCTCTGTTGCAACACCAATGACAAATCCCTCTCTGGCAGCGACTTCCTTTACATTGCTGAGCATTTTTTCATAAACCTGATTCTTGGTAAGGATCACCACGGTGGGGCAGAGCTTGTCTACCAGTGCAATAGGTCCGTGCTTCATCTCACCTGCTGCATAACCTTCAGCGTGAATGTAGGATATCTCTTTGAGCTTGAGAGCGCCCTCTAGCGCCACAGGATAGTTGATATGTCTTCCCAGATATAGAAAATCCCGGCTTTTCTGAAATTTGCTGGCAATTATCTTTATCTTTTCTCTGTTCTTCAACAGCCGTTCAACGAGGCGGGGCAGCTCTTCGAGTCTGTCGATGACCGGTTTCATTTCATCCTGAGAAAGTAAGCCCCTTTCCTGCGCCAGATAATATGCAAGAAGATACATCACCAGCACCTGAGCGGTAAAAGTCTTTGTCGCCGCAACGCCCACTTCAAGGCCGGCCCGTGTATAGATTACGCCGTCTACTTCTCTTGTTATCGAGCATCCTACCACATTAGTAATGGCAAGTGTATAGGCGCCTTTTTTTGCTGCCTCCTTCAAAGCTGCAAGCGTATCTGCTGTCTCACCTGACTGGCTGATGGCGATAAAGAGATTTTCTTCAGACACAATGGGATTCCTGTACCGGTATTCAGAAGCCACATCCAGCTCCACCGGGATGCCTGCCACTTCCTCAATGATATACTTGCCTACTATTCCGGCGTGAAACGCAGTGCCGCAGGCCACAATAGTTATCTTACTGATGCGCTTTAAAACTTCCGGCGTGAGATTGGCGTCGTCCAGCACTATCTTCGAATCCATGAACCTGCCCTGCATAGTCTGTGCGAGGCTTTTAGGCTGTTCAAAAATCTCCTTAAGCATGAAGTTTTTGAATCCGCTCTTCTCAGCCATCATGGAATCCCATAGCACTCTGAAGCTGGAGCGGTTAACCTCCTTCATCCCTTCGCCCAGGATGGAATGAGAGTCGTCAGTAAGCACCACTATCTCACCATCATTGAGAAGAACAACGTCGCGGGTATGGGAGAGAAATGCAGGGATATCTGAAGCCAGGAAGTTTTCTCCTTCACTTACACCAACTACAAGAGGGCTCTCTTTTCTGGCTCCTACAATCTTTCCAGGCTCTCTGGCACTCAGAACTCCAAGAGCATATGAGCCGCGGGCGTCCTGCACAGCTTTATATACCGCTTCTTCCAGAGAGCCCCGGTAATACTTTTCAACAAGATGTGCCAGTACTTCCGTATCAGTTTCAGACAGAAACTTATGGCCATCGGCAGCGAGACGCTCCTTCAGTTCAATGTAGTTTTCAATTATGCCGTTATGAACAAGCGCTATCGTACATTGGCAGTCCATATGAGGATGAGCATTCAGATCTGAAGGTCTTCCATGAGTTGCCCACCTCGTATGGCCAATTCCCTGAGTGCCTTCAAGAATCTCCATTTTTATCATCTTCTCCAGCTCTATGAGCTTACCTACACTCTTTTTGACAAGGAGACCTCCTGCTGAGATAACTGCTACCCCGGCTGAATCATATCCCCGGTACTCGAGTCTCCGCAGACCTCCAATAAGAAGAGGAACAACCTCCTTCTTTCCTACGTACCCGACTATACCGCACATTCTTGCAAGCTCCTCATCTTGGAAATTCTACAGACTGCATGCTGACATTGGAAGCAGATCTATTCCGGACGACTGGCAGTGAAAGATATTATTCTTACCACCCTTTCAATTTTCCTTCTATCTCCGGCCGTTGACAGGACAGCCATCAGCTCTATCCAGACCTGGAGATGGGCATTGCAGATCAGCTGCGCATACACCTGGAAGCACATAGTCATTTCAATCTGCAATGCTGCAGGCATCTGTGACCATGAATGAGGCTGATACAGAAGCTGATAAGCACTCACCGTTGGAGGAAAAAAAGCTTTGCCTGTCGAAGGAGATTCAAAAGATTTTGAATCCCGGATATAGCTTCTGCAATCATTGGTTGATTGAGAACCTTTCTCATAGCGGATAACATTGTAACGGCAATATTTAAAGGAGGAAGTCATCTATGTGGGAACCTTTTACAGAACGTGCTCGACGCTCCATTGTACTGGCTCAGGAAGAAGCACAGCGACTCGGCAACAACTATATCGGTACGGAACACCTCCTTCTTGGTATCATCAGTGAAGGTGAGAGTGTAGCGGCAAAAGTACTTGAGAACCTTGGAATCAGCCTGCAGAAAGTGCGTCAGGAAGTGGAATCTCTTGTTGGAAAAGGTGGAAAGACCACTCAGCAGGAGATGGTCTTCACACCAAGGGCAAAAAGAGTCATTGAGCTTGCCTTTGAAGAGGCCCGCAGCCTCACCCATAACTATATAGGTACAGAGCACCTGCTCCTTGGCCTGATCAGGGAAGGCGAAGGTGTTGCGGCACGAGTACTCTCTAATCTGGGAGTAGAACCAGCCAAGATACGTGCCGAAATCACCAAGCTTCTTGGTGTTGAAAGCACACCAACACCTATGAAGGAGAGGACCAGAACGCCGACCCTCGATCAATATGGCCGTGATCTGACACAGCTCGCACGGGAAAACAAGCTGGATCCAGTAATCGGCCGTCATTCGGAGATAGAAAGAGTCATACAGGTGCTCTCCAGAAGAACAAAGAATAACCCTGCCCTGATAGGAGAGCCTGGCGTCGGAAAAACAGCCATCGTAGAAGGTCTCTCACAGCGGATAATTGAGTCCGACGTGCCTGAGCTTCTTCGCGACAAGCGCGTGATAGCCCTCGACCTTGCAGGGCTGGTTGCCGGAACAAAGTACAGAGGTGAATTTGAAGAGCGCCTGAAGCGTGTCATGGAAGAGATCAGGGCAGCTGCAGGAGAGATTATCCTCTTTGTAGATGAGCTTCACACAATTGTTGGCGCAGGAGCAGCTGAGGGCGCCATTGATGCCTCCAATATCCTGAAGCCATCCCTGTCCAGAGGGGAGCTTCAATGCATAGGCGCCACCACGCTGGACGAGTACAGAAAATATATCGAGAAAGACGCCGCCCTTGAGCGTAGATTCCAGCCGATCACCGTCAACGAGCCTACAGTGGATGAAACCATCGACATCCTGAAGGGACTCAGAGACCGTTATGAGGCACATCATAAGGTCCGAATCACCGATGAAGCTCTTGTTATGTCTGCAAAGCTTGCAGACCGTTATATCAGCGACAGGTTCCTCCCTGACAAAGCCATCGATGTAATGGATGAAGCGGCATCCAGAGTCAGGCTTCAATCCACACTTCCACCGCCGGAGCTGAGGCAGGTTGACGCAAAGCTCAGAAAGATAAGGGAAGAGAAAGAGGCGGTCATCAAAGCTCAGGAATACGAAAAAGCCGCCAAATTCAGAGAGGAAGAGGAGAAGCTCCGCAAAAAGAAGGAGGAGCTTGAAAAAGACTGGCAGGAAAAGAAAAATAACAAGGGAGACAGAATCAACACCGTCACAGACGAGGAGATAGCTTTCATCGTCTCGCAGTGGACCAAGATACCTGTCACCAAGCTCACTGAGACTGAATCGATGAAGCTCCTGAATATGGAAAAAGAGCTTCACAGGAGGGTGATCGGTCAGGATGAGCCTATCAACGTCATCTCAAAATCGATACGAAGAGCCAGAGCAGGCCTCCAGGATGCGAAGAAGCCGGTAGGCACATTCCTATTCCTGGGTCCGACAGGTATCGGCAAGACAGAGCTTGCCAAAGCGCTCGCAGAGTTTCTCTTTGACGATGAGGAGTCGCTTGTCAGGATCGACATGTCTGAGTATATGGAGAAATTCGCAGTCTCCCGGCTGGTCGGTGCACCTCCTGGATATGTGGGCTTCGAAGAGGGAGGACAACTCACCGAGACAGTCAGGAGAAAGCCTTATTCGGTTGTTCTGCTCGACGAGATAGAAAAGGCCCATCCCGATGTCTTCAATATCCTTCTTCAGGTTCTTGAAGACGGAAGGCTCACCGATTCCCAGGGAAGAATAGTAAACTTTAAAAACGCGGTCATCATCATGACCTCAAATATCGGTACTTCAGGAACGATGATTGAGACAGAAATGGGATTCAGAACAGTCAAGGACGAAGGCTCGATAGAGGCCAAATATGAGCGGATGAAGAAAAAGATACTCGAAGAAGTCAAAAAAGTCTTCAAACCTGAGTTCATCAACCGTCTTGATGAAGTTATTGTATTCCATCACCTTGCGCAGAAAGAGATCAGAGAAATCGTTGATCTGATGATGGGCAGGGTAAAGAAGGAGATCGAGGCTCAGGAGCGCTTCATGGAGTATACGGAACCGGCAAAGGAGATACTGGCAAAGGAAGGCTTCGACCCGGTCTACGGTGCAAGGCCGCTCAGAAGAGCCATTCAGCGCCTCGTAGAGGACCCGCTTGCCGAGGAGTTCATTCGCAACACATACAAGGAAGGCGATAAAGTCATCATCGATATTTCTCCTGACGACGAGACCAAGATAATCTTCTATAAAGAGGGTGAAAAGCCGGAGAAGAAAGAAGCTGCAGAAGAAAAGCCGGCTGTGGAAAAGCCTGCAGAGGAGAAGCCGCCGGAAACGCAGCAGTAGACGGGGAGTCTCTGTCTGTTCGAAGAAGACATCCCCTTACTGTGCGTCTTTTCAATACCAGGTTCACAATGAGGCAATCAGGCACTCCGCCTGGTTGCCTCACATCTCTATTAATGGACAGGGATTTGACATCCAATGGCTAAACCTAAAACCCGCTTTATCTGCCAGGAATGCGGAACTGTTTCGGTGAAGTGGCAGGGCAGATGCTCCGGCTGCGGTAACTGGAATACTATTACAGAAGAGTTAATAACTCAGACGCCTGTCAGCCCTGAAGCAGGAAGTCTGCAGGAACCGGAGCCTCTGCATCAGATAACCACGATAGCTGATGCACGGCTGTTGACCGGTATAGACGAATTTGACTGTGTACTGGGCGGAGGTCTTGTCACAGGGTCACTCATACTCATCGGGGGGCCGCCAGGTATCGGAAAATCGACACTTCTGCTGCAGATCGCCAGGGGACTCTCCATGCAGAACAGAGTGGTTCTTTATGTGACAGGTGAAGAGTCCTCCTCTCAGGTCAAGCTGCGCGCAGAACGCCTTCAGATCATCTCTGACACAATCTTCATACTTCCTGAGATCAATCTGGAGTCGATCATCACATCAATAGAAAAGATGAGACCGGCTCTGATCATGATCGATTCAATTCAGACTCTCTACAACCCTGCGCTCGCAGGTGCTGCTGGAAGCGTCACTCAGGTGAGAGAATGCACTGCCGCCCTGATGAGAGCAGGAAAAACACTTGGAATAACCATCATTATCGTGGGGCATGTAACGAAGGACGGTACAATTGCCGGCCCCAGGGTGCTTGAGCATCTGGTCGATACAGTGCTATACTTTGAAGGAGAGGGATTTCAAAACTACAGGGTGCTGAAATCGGTAAAGAACCGCTTCGGCTCCACCAATGAAACCGGGATCTTCGAGATGAGCACAAAGGGGTTGAAAGGAGTCAAGAATGCTTCGTCAGTCTTCATAGGAGAGCGGTGCGCCTACAGTCCGGGCTCGGTTATCGTTCCGGTAATGGAAGGAACCCGGCCGATCCTGCTTGAGCTTCAGGCACTGGTGACAGAGAGCCGTTGCGAAAACCTCATCAGAAAAACAAAAGGGATCGATGTAAACCGTGTGGCACTTATGATAGCAGTGCTTGACAAGAAGGTGAGGCTAAGGATTTCAGGATGCGATGTTTTCATCAATGCAGTAGGAGGTGTGGAGGTTGAAGAGCCTGCCCTCGATCTCCCTCTTCTGCTGGCGATGGCTTCGAGCCATCAGAATATTCCTCTCGATGCAACAACGGTCGCTTTTGGCGAGGCAGGGCTCGGAGGCGAGATAAGGGGGGTGAATCAGGCAGTTGCCAGGATTCTGGAGGCAGAGCGACTCGGATTCAGGAAGTGTATCCTCCCTGCTTCAAATATGACGGAAGAGCTTCCTGAATTTTCCAAAATCAGGCTCCTGGGAGTCTCGCACATCGACGAGGCACTCTCACACGCCATTCCAGGCATGAAACACAGATGTCCGGCGAATGAGAACAGACAGGAGAGACCTGGGAGAAAAAGCAGAGATAGAAAACGGGAGTATGACTGACATCCTCTTGTTATATTAACAGTGATATGGAAAGGAGGTGAAATAATGACAAATTTCATACGAGGATTCTTCTACGCCATCTTCGGTCTCTTTGGCGCCAATATAGGATGGAAACTCGCTTCCAGCACTCTTTCCTTTTATACACAGCTCCCCTCAGAGGCACAGCAGGTCAACGCCTTTGCATTTATCTGCATTGGCTTTCTTCTTGGTGTAGCAATCTCTCCATTATTCGCAAACATGTTTCTGAAGATAATAGACAAAGCCATTGCTACACTTCAAAAATCTTCTCTATTACAGATCTTTCTGGGATCTGTCGGACTCATAGTAGGACTTATCATCGCCTACCTGATCTGCCTGCCCATTGCAATCATACCATTTTCCAGCATTCCAGGTGTGGGAGAGTACTTTTACCCACTCATTAAAATCATGACCGCCATCTTCTTCGGCTATCTCGGAATCTTCTTCGGCACGAGAATACCTCTCTTCAGCAATCTGGGACAGGTTTTGGACGGCACGGCGAAGAACAACTCAACCATATGGGGCACGAACTACAAGATCCTGGATACAAGTGTGATTATTGATGGAAGGATAGCAGATATCACCCGCTCAGGCTTTCTGGAGGGAACCATTGTAATCCCGCGCTTCGTTCTGCGCGAACTGCAGACGATTGCAGATTCATCTGACTCGCAGAAGCGGAACAGAGGAAGACGTGGCCTCGATATGCTGAACACATTGAGAAAGGAGTTCGGTATTCAGATTCTGGAAAAAGAATATGATGAGCCCGGTGTAGATGGAAAGCTTATCAAACTGGCCAACGAGCTGAGAGGCACCATAGTCACCACAGACTACAATCTGAATAAACTGGCCTCGCTTCAGGGAATCACCGTTCTGAACATGAATGAGCTGGCGAATGCGGTGAAACCAGTAATGCTGCCGGGAGAAAACATGAAAATCAGAATTCTGAAAGAGGGAAAAGAACAGGGTCAGGGAGTGGCGTATCTCGAAGACGGCACCATGGTTGTAGTAGAAGGAGGGAAAAAGTATATAGGCGATTCCGTCTATATAGAAGTCACCAGCTCACTGCAGACAGTCGCAGGAAAGATGATCTTTGCCAAGCTGCGAAATACACCTGACAGCAGCGAAAAGCGCGATGCAGATGAAGAGGAGGGTGTTCATTGAGTATTGCTGCCCTTATTCCTGCAGCGGGTAAGGGGGCCAGGATGGGAGAATCGGTCAGCAAGCTCCTGATACCGCTCATGGGAGTTCCACTTATAGTTCGCACGCTCCGTATCTTCGAATATCATCATTCCATTGATGCCGTTCTGCTCGCCGTACCTGCGGAAGAAAGGGACTTCTTCATTGAGCTTGTCAACTCTCACCGACTCGGCAAGGTCACAAAAATCATTACCGGAGGGAGAGATCGCCAGGAATCTGTTTACAATCTGCTGAAAGCCAGTTCACCTTATGATATTGTAGCCATACACGACGGAGCCCGCCCATTCCTGACCGGAGAAGCTCTCTCTTCTGCACTTGTGATTCCGGATGGCTGTGATGGAGTCGTGCTGGGAACTCCGCTGAAAGATACGATAAAGCATATCGACTCAAAAAGGAACGTTATTGACACTCCAACCCGGTCAGAATACTATGCAGTGCAGACACCTCAGGTATTTCTTCGCAAAAAGCTTCTTGAAGCCCATGAAAAAGCACTTCGAGAAGGTCTAAGAGGCACTGATGATTCAGGCCTGCTGGAGCAATTTGGTGGGATCATCAGGATCGTCCAGGGCTCTTATGACAACATAAAGATAACCACAAAGGAAGACATTCTGATTGGCGAGGCGATCCTGAGAAAACACGCAGAAGAGGCACTGTAATGGAAGAGGAAACAAGAGAGTCTATTGAATATCTGAACGAAGTCTTTCTGGAATACGAAAAACTTGTTACCAATATCGGGAAAAACGGGCTTTCCGCCAGTCTTCTCTTTTACTATCGCGATGAGATCCAGTATACTCTTGAGGATCTCCAGTATTCCGGACTGGATTTCAGGAAGTACTATCAGAAGCTCGTATATCTTGACAACATGCTCAGAGTCAATGCACAGCGTCACGTAGACGAAGTGGGATATAAAAACTTCAAGCAGTATCAGATTGTCAACGATCCCCCCAGGGAGCACTGGTGGTGGTATCTGAACGTCACATCCAGGGCGCCGATCGAAAAAAAGGATTGGAAGTTCTGGAAAAAAGGTGATTAAACAGAATAGTGTATGTTCAGACCGGAAAGTAGAAATTGCCCTTCCGCAGCGCTGCCATGATTCCCTGATGACCCTGAAAAGCCCTCTTCTGAAAAAGTAGAATTCCTTTCAAAATCTGGTATGAAACGACTCTAAATGGACTAAAATATTTTCCAGATTGAAAGATATTCTGCAGGAAATTGACTCGTGGAGATGAACTTTACATAAAACTCTCTTCTATTATTTTTTGTGTTTCCACAACCGATCCGAAAACAGATTATTAATGGGCGCGTTCTTTGTTAACTTCTTTACATACTTTGAATCTTTATACTACATTATTCAGGCTGAGGTGAAATCATGTTCATAGTAGTTGCCGGACCAATTGGAGCTGGAAAGTCTACAGTAACAAGGATCTATTCGCAGATTACAGGATTTGAGCCCCTCTTCGAGACCGTGATAGGGCACCCATACCTGGAAAAGTTCTATGAAAACCCCAGGGAATATGCGTTCAGGACACAGGTTTTCTTCCTGTGGGACAGATTCAATAAGCACTATTCATCAGTCACAAGCGGCAGGGATATTGTAGCCGATCGGTGCATATATGAAGATGCAATCTTTGCAAAAGTTCTCTATCAGACCGGCGTGATGAACAGTGATGATTACAACCTGACGTATGTACCTCATTACAAACTGCTCTGCAAGATCCTCCCTGCCCCTCACCTGATGATATATCTGCGCGCATCTGTAGACACACTGCTCTACAGGATAGGTAAGCGTGACCGCTCAATGGAGAAAAGCATTCAGCGTGATTACATGGAGAATCTCTCAAACGCCTATGAGGAATGGATTGCTGATTATCCTCACAAGAAGCTTATCGTAGAGACCGACGACCTCGATCTGACGTGCGATCTGCACCCGGACTGGTTCTATTTCTTTAAAGCGATTCACACAAAAGTACAGAATGATGATATACCATCAGAAGCAATTGGGCTTAAGAAGCTGAAATCCATGTTTCCTGCTGTGCACAGAAACAGCAACCTGGAATGGGAAAAAAGGGAGATATTCTGCTGTCACTGATATTTTTGCAGATACCCCATACATAACAGGCAGAGGTGATTATTATGGCGCTCTCTAAACGAGACTTCGATCTGCTGAGAGACAGAGTCTCCAAACTGGAAAGCAAGCTCAGTGCCCTTGAATTCAGGACACAGAACATCGAAAAGAGGATCGACCCCAAGGAACTTTACAGGGTTGTTAAGAACGAAGTGAAAGCCAGAGAGATCGAAAAAGCCATGGAGCAGGGGCATATCCAGAATCTGCAGGGCCAAATGCCGGAGCAGTCGGATCAGCCTGCCTAGAGGCCTGATTCCTGTGTTACCATAAAGACTTTGCTGATATTATCCCTCAAAGCGCCTATGAAGAGGCTCAGGTAAATGCATAGAGAGAAGAATATGAAGCATCCTGCCAGAATGTTTCCGTGAAGAAATATAAGCAGAATTGCCGCGATTAGTGAAAGCGTAAATGTGATCAGCATATTTATCGCATCTCCGGAAACAGAGATTTTACTCCACAGTACCTTCCTGAGAGCCTTGAACACCCTGTATTTCCTGTATCTATCCAGCTCTGATGCAATTTCCAGGGACACAGGATGTGTGGTATCATAAAACCTGTATACATTGACCGTCACTCAGACTCACCTGCCTTGTCTGATTCTATTATGAAAAAAAAAAGCGCTGCTGTAAAGCGTGTTAAAGTAAATATTCAATTAACATGTTGCCGAAATATTACAGAGATGTTAACATTTTCTGCAGCCGAGTCCTTCACTCTGATGTCACAATGAGGTTATTGTCCTGGCGGATTGACCTGTATGTCTCCATCATCTGAACGGGCAGTCTTTCTCATCAGGCCTCTCAGATGCTTCGTAAGGCTCGTTACCTTCACCTGAAAGTTGAGCATATACGATACCTTTTCGCGCATCGCATTGACGTATGCCCTGGGAACCCCGCTTCCCTGACTCTCAACAGAATCAAGCGATTTTGAAGTCACATTGATCAAAGGCATTCCGGATAAAGGAGGTGGAGCAGACACATTTCCCTGCACTGCTGAAGGTGTTGCAGACGTTAGCTGCGACATCAGGCCGGCGCCGGATTGAGAAGCAGAGCCAGATGGACGCGTCAATGCTACTCCAGGCGGCGTAATTGTAGAACTGACCTGGGACCGGGCGGCACCTGACAATGACGAAGAGGCGTCAGGAGGAGGCGGAACTGCTGAAGTATTGGGTGCGATGTCGGGAGGAGATGGCACTTTCACGGTAGATATTGGTGCGATGACAGGTAGAGAGGGCGCTTTCACGGTAGAAGATGACCCGGTGTCGGGAGGAGATGGCATCTTTATGGAATAGGATGACCCGGTGTCGGGAGGAGATGGCGCTTTCACGGTAGAGGAAGGCACGATGCCAGGCAATGGATTGGAAGAAGGAGTTAGGTTCACTGTGGTGCCGGTCTGTGGCAGGGTAATGACCGGATTCACCAGCGATGAAACACCTGGAGCCTGAGGTGCTCCTGGCTGCGGAACCGCCGATGCCGATGGAAGCGACTTCATTCCTGAGGTACCCTGGTTCGAAGATAAAGAGTCAGACTGCGGTGCTGTACCTGTTGGAACAGGCATTCGAGTAACCTGGATAGGAACAGAATCACCAGGTGATATGCGTCTGAAGGTAAATATTTTTTTATATTCAGAACTATCCTGCTCACTCATTACTCTCCTCCATCAATGAAGCATCTTAAGATGCACAAAATATTATACCATAATTTCATGCGAAGAGAGAGTCTCTGTTCTATTTTTTTCCGGCCTAATTCCACTTCCTGTCTTCTTTTGCAGGGTAAAAAAACTTCATTATATCAGAAAATCTGTTTCCCCAGGTTATCTCATCGTGTATGCCTTCAGGATCCTCGACATACATCAGGTTCTTTTTCAGTATGAAGCCTTTGGCCAGCAAAATGTTGCAGAGAACACGGCAGAAATTTGTAGGGTTATAGATTTCCTTAAGAATTTCATCGATCGAAACAGATCCTGGACCTTCCTTCATTCCTATGTCAATCCAGAGCTTCATGCCGGCAAGTCTGGGATTCCAGCTCCTCACACGTTCGAGCATCACTCCAAAATCCCACCACAACGAAGGTGAAACAGCAGCAAATCTGCTGAAGACATCATTGGCGTGTATCGCAGTCACAAGAGTTATAAGGCCTCCCAGAGACGAGCCGCATACTGCATAATGCTCTCTATCTGCCTTCACTCTGAAACTCTTCTCTATGAACGGCCTCAGTTCTTCCTTCATGAAGCGTATATAATGATAAGCACCTCCTCCGTCACACATCAGAGTGTCTATTGTAGGCGTGAATTCATACTCTCTCCTGTTCAGATGAGTAATCCCAACCACTATAATCTTTTCAACAGTTTCTTCTCTGTAAAGACCTTCAAGGACCAGATCAACATTCCATTTCTTGAACCAGTTTCCGTGAGTGGAGAAGATGTTCTGCCCATCCTGCATGAAGAGCACCGGATAAGAGACTGACGGCTCGTCGTGATAACCCGGTGGAAGCATCACAAAAAGCTCTCTTTCATTGTTAAGTACATCAGATTTAATATGCAGGGTTTCAATCATGACTGTCTCCTTACCATCTCAGATTTATACGGAGGAGCATAGGCAATTGCAGCATTGAAATTGGAAATTCAAATGAATGGAGGCTTAGCTTACTTCTCCCATTCTCTCTTTCATCCTTCTTTTACACTGTGTTCTGTCACTCTGTGCAAATTCACAATCCACATTAATAAAAAACGCGAAGGAGTCGCCAGTCGTCAGGATTGAAGGGTGCAACCGAATAACTCATCGTGAGCGTCGGCATTACTGTGAGAAAAGCACCGGAAAGACCAGAGAGATTGTTATGTTTTTTTGTTGAGAGGCGCAGGATTTCTACTATGTCATCACGGGCTTCACCGGCAGTCATCTTACTGTAATCCCTTTCCAGTCTTCTGGCAATAAGATTGACCATTGCAGCAGACGAATGTACCTTCTCCTCTCCAAATGCAGAGCCGAATTTTGTCATCGGAATGAGTGTTCTCATTGCATCGTCATTAAAGCTGTCTGTCCCAACAAAGTATGAGGAGATGACTCTCTGCGGCGCTCGATCCTCTTTTCCTCTTATATAAAAGTGATGAGCAGTTCTTTCCACGACAACAGCCCGGTCTGCATCAGCCAGCAGGTAATTGGCTCCCTGACCGTGAAGGAGAGTGGCTCTTCCGGTGATCTTCCTGTATCCCTCATTTCCCCCGGTTAACAGCGCTGCCGCTTCAGACAGACTGCCGCAGTACGAGGTCATGTACGCAGAAACATAGATGATAGGCACTCCATAGTCAATTTCTGATCTGCTCGACGACAATCGGCAGGCAACCTGTACAGGAATTGCTCCTACAAAAAGCTTTTCACCGCCCATCATGCAATCTCCGCCTACCCATCCGGCAGGCACGACAGCTGCGCTGCGTCGAGCACCTTCATTTTCCGGCACAATGCGAAGCGCAACCTGCCTAAGCTCAGGAAGCATGGAGAGGTTGCGGATAAAGCCACAAAGCATATCACGAGAGAAGGTCTCCTCTTTCAGAGCAGCCCAGCAGGCTCCCCTGCCACTCTGAAATCTCCTGACATCCCCGGAGCTCATTCCACTATTTCTTATCCCAAGGCGGGAGGCATGCCATTCATCATTGCCCAGCAGCTCTATGGCACAGTTCAGTAGCAGTATCATCTCCAGGTCTTTAAACTTCCCTTCCAGCTTCGAACTGCTGAGATCCTTTCCCGCACCGAGAGCTACACCTTCGATAAAGCTGAAAAGATCTGGCGACAGAGCCTCCATCTGATAGCAGTATTTTTTCAGTGCACCCTTTAAATACTCATCACCAAAAGGCTTTCGAGACCACGCTCTGTATACTGCATCAACGTTATGACGAATAAGGGGACCGGCTTCCTTTCCATACTGCATCCCCATGATCATCCAGTCTCCCTTCAGCTCTATGAAGGGAATTGGTGATGATTTGGATCGGACTTCTTCGGTATCAGCAGAAAAAGCAAAGACATATGAGACACGTTCAATATCCCTGCATCGCAGCTCTGAAAGTGCTGTACAGCAGCACAGTAAAAAAGAGAGCAGTAAAAAGAATAAAACGGCTTTTTTCACTCTGCTTCTCATATCGATAGAATCAATACATCCTTTCCGATATATTAACGCTTAAAAATTTCGCCATCCAGAAATGGCGGAAATTCTAATTACCTCAGCATCAGCTGAGGCTGTTAATTATGCTGGTGAGCATAAGCTGCAGCATTGCAGACAGCAGCTCTGTCAATCTGGAATTCACAACATCCATAAGTATAAAGCTATTCTCTGACGTAATTTCATACACCTTCTTCTCCAGAGAGAGTTCGCAGTATCTCAGGATGAGACTGAATAGAGGATTTTCCTTCGAGAAGGCTGAATCTGCTCATACAATATGGAGGGAAAAACCGATGGACGAAGTGAAACACGAAGCACCAGAACAGCAGCCGGCCCAGGCACAGGCTGCGGAGGCACAAGCGACGGAAACGCAGGCACAGGGGGCGCAAGCCGCGGGTATGCCGGCAGAACCTGATATCGCGATTCAATCAGACGGCTTCACATACTCGAAACCATTTCAGAATAAAGCTCAGGGATGGATCTTCCTGAATGGAAATGTTTCCAGGGAAGAAGACCTCGTAAAGATGTGCCGTGAGCAGATACTTAATCCACAGCATTTTGATTCGGAGGTGGATGAGCGTAAAAAGGTTCTTCTTATAACTGCTGCCTTCCAGAAAGGCCATGAACATCACGACAGGCATCTCATCGAGATGTTCGAGCATCTCTCAATAGATGCAAAGTGGGAGAATGATTTCCCCAGAAACATTCAGAACCTCTCAGTCTGGTCAATGTTCAACACCTTTAAAGCACGTGAGACATGGCTCTATCGGAAATATACCGAAAAACAGGACCGAATCAAAGCTGTCAAGCAGGACTACCTGCTAAAAAACAGCCACTATGTTGAGAGCGCTCATCAACTGGCCAAGGATCTGGGACGGACATATCCAAACCTTACCATGTTCGATTTCTACAACATTGAAGAGTACGGGAGCAACTCTGAGATATTCACCACAGGGGTCACACAGGAGCAGTCCGACAGGAAGCTCATGGACTTGAAAAGTCTTGCAGGAAGCCCTCTCGACAAAGACCTGTGCAAAGAGCTGAGGGCAACTATCGATCACCTCATCTTCAAGGACCAGGAGGTATTTGACCTCTGTCAGTATATGGAGGACTATTTTCTGGATAAGAGCGGCATCACCAATACAGCTCTCTATAAGGAGCAGCGCCTGGATCTTGAAGAGCGAATCACTTCCAGCTCTACTATATTCATATTTGGAGGAAGAGTCTATGTTCTCGTGAACAGACTCCGTTTTTACAGACTCGATGAGGTCTTCAAGAGAGTTCTTGCAGGCGGTGCTAACATTTATGGCATAAGCGCCGGTACTCTCTGCCAGATGTCACGATTCTATCTCAATCTCGAGCGATTCACACCAGGCGGCTACCTGCGTGCCGCAGACAGCGGCATGGGACTCGTGGAAGGCCTCTGGGTCACTCCACATGCAGAAGACTATGCATATATCAGAGAAGCGCATCCAGACGCGCTCTCCTTCTTCTCTATCCGCCAGAAAAATGGTGTAATGGTTGGATTGAGTGAAAAAAGCGTGCTATTGTATGAAAAATATAAAGATCCGATGGACGGGAATATCTATAAGCGCTATACCTCAATTGGCGAAGAGCCTGTTCTGATCTTCGGCGTCAGAGGAATGAAGCACGAAATGGCAAGAAACTCACAGATTATCCTTGAAGGCACAAAGTTCTACAAGGGACGTAATATGGTCGGGGAAGAGCAGGATATTGAAGAACTGGAGAGGGAATACTGGAAGAAGATGAAAGGCCAGAAAGACATATAGGCCATATATACTGTTGTGAAATACTATAATCAGGGGGTACCGGCTATGTTTTGCCCGCAATGTGGACACAAGAACCTTCCGGAAGCGAAGTTCTGTCTTGAATGTGGCACGGCCATCAAGACTGCTCCTGAAGAGAACAATGCTCAGTCAGATGCCGGAGGAGCAGAGAAGACTCCAGACCGGTCAGGTGCAGCCGCCGATGTCCCTGAATCCAGGCCGGTATCGCCAGGCCGGGAAAACGCATCACCGCTCGATAAACCACTTTCGCCTCCACCACAGGCCAGAAAGCCTGTAGGCACTGGAATATGGCTGTATCTCGGGCTTGGCTGCCTGGGAATCGTGCTTCTGATAGTTGTTTTTGTTGTCGGTATAATGGTGATAAGCAAGAAGCTTACAGCAGACCAGGCTGGACGCACTACCGTCACTGCAACACCTGGTGATGGCCGTGTAACTTCACCTCATCCTGTAGCAACAGGTGGGTCCGGAAAAGCTGTAATGTGCAGAAGCCTCACCGGAAATATGGGGCCTGATGAGAAGAGCGATGTTTTTTCACCAACTGACATATTCTATTGCTCGGTAAATATAAGGGGCCTTAAGAAAGGTACTGTTGTAACGGCAAGATGGTATAAGGGTGAAACCTTCATTAAAGAATATCCCTGCGAGATTAGTGTCTCAAATGCTGCCTATATTGGCTTCTCATTGAAGCCCCCTCCCACGGACTGGCCGGCAGGTGACGATTACAGAGTGGAGATATTTGTCGATGATACACCTTCAGAAGAAGCCTCATTCAGAGTTGAAGGCAGCAAAGACAGCAGCTCAACTGAAACCGAGATGGATCCTGCATTGAAGAATTGCCTTAAAAGCTCCACACTGTGCAGGAATGTCGATGACGATTATAATCCAGTTGACGAGACAGATATCTTCGGCAGGAACGATACCTTCAACTGCCTGGTAGTATTGGAGAATGCACCTGCCGACACATTAGTGAAAGCAAGATGGTACTTTGGTGAAAAGATGATGGATGAAAAAGAGTATCCTCTCAAAGACGGGGGAGACAAGACAGTGAACCTCTACTGCAGAAAGAAAACTGCATGGACTCCCGGCGATTATTCAGTTGAGATTTCACTCAACAACCATCCGGTAGAAGTAAAGAATTTTACCGTCACCGAGGATGAAAGCTCCGAATAGTCTGTAGAAAAGGAATAGCACGAACTCCGTTGAATATACGGGAAAATTTATATTAAGTGAGTGGAAGGGCCATGAAAACAACATCCATATTAATCATTACTGCAGCATTCTTCCTCTGCTTTCTTTTCTCAGGCACAGCAGTGCCTGCAGCAGCGGAAGAACATCCCGTTCCCGGTTCAGGCGACTTCAAGATCTCTTCGATCGTAATCTGCGATCCACAGGACCCGCTATGCAAACCCTGCCTCTTCTTTAAAACCGGCCAGAGTATAAGGATTAATGTGCTGCAGAACTATGGGAAAGGCCTGATAGGCTCATACCGAAACCTCATACTTCATTTTTATGACCAAAACCATAAAGAGGTGCTGAAAGCGGAAAAAGTAGAGCAGTATGTCTGGGGACCCCATATCAACGATAAATGGCTCTGTTACCTCCCTGACACGATGGACACCGGAGTCTATGAAATCTGCTTCGTGGTAAGGGTTGGGAATAAGGAATACCAGAAATCAATCTCCTTCTCTATAAAGAGCCTCAACGACAAGGCTGATGATACTCCAGAAGACAATGTGGACGGCTCCGACAGGAAACCTGATCAGAGCACGGAAAAAAGCGATGATACATACGAACTGAAAGTAGACCGCTATAAGTAGCCGGTCGATGAGATTGACATCAGGGGCACTGTCGCTGCTGGGAGTGTAAAATATCGAATGAGGTGTCTGGGGGAGCTTGAACTGCAGACGATATTTTCTTTGTTGTTTTCATATAACTGGAGTGAAAGCTATCTGAAATTGGCATGAGATGGATCCCAAAGACCCTTTTTGGGTATAATCACCTGGGGGGGCGGATTAAAGTTCCTATCCTTATTACTGCTTGACCTTGAGATTGACTCCGCCGATGGAGACCCATCCATCGCACTGATCAATCGTCGGGGAACTGCTCTCAGGTATGGACGCTGTGAGCTCGGGGTTGAAAGGTGACTCGTAGCAGCAGAGCATCTTCCTGTCGCCGTCACTCATCTTGACTATTATTCTGCCGTCAGGTGAGACTACAGGGGCATCGTCCACTTCGCCCTTTGTGTTGAGCCTGAAGCGCACCTCGCCTGTCTCGCCGTCCAATGCCGATATTGTGGCCTTGCCGTTTTCGTTTTCCACTATGTAGACGCCGCCGAATTTGTCTGTGACAGGAGGAATGATGAGCGGAGAAAAGGCTGTTTTCTTCGTCCACTTGACCGCCCCTCCCTCTATAGCCGTCAGGGAATCAGGGGTGGGGCGGTAGAAGACTTTACCGCTGCCATCGCTCGATGGGGCACCGAATATATTCTCATCTTCCACTTTCCAGAGCTGCTTTCCGGTCTTTGCGTCGAGCGCGAAGACCGTGGTTCTTGTGGCTGAGCCGATAGTGTTCCTGTCTATGATGAATGGATCGAAGAGCCCGTCACCGACGATCAGAGGGAACTGCGACTTCCTTGCGCTGTCGATCTTTATCGGGATCTGCCACTTTTTGGAGCCGTCGGTCTCATTGAGGGCGACGATTCGCTTCTCCCCGTCGGTATAGAAAACCGTATTGTCAAGCCTGACGACGTTTCTTGGCTTCCCGTCGGGATTCACGATGGACAGTCCAAAAGACTCCTTGGTTATGTTCGCTTCCCAGAGCTTTTGGGTATGGTCGCGATAGAATGGATTGATCGCCTTGAATATGGAAGTTTGCTGCTTCTGCCAGGGATCGAGGGCATAGATCTTTCCATATTTGTTGAAGACGCCGTCGGCCATCGAAGTGATTATCACAGTTCCGTTCGGCCCCCAGGCCGGCGACGACGGCGCAAAGGTGTCGGTCTTCAGCTCGTGAAGCTTTTCACCTTTATTATTTCCGTCCAGTATCAGCACTGAGCTGAGATCGGCCATCACGATGAGCTGACCTTTGTTGTTCATTATCGGATCTGATATTTTTTTGGAGCCTGGATTCGAAAACTGCCAGTCTTTCCTGCCGGATTTCATGTCGATACACGTCACAGTTCCATTATCGCTTCCCATATACACTTTCCCGTTATTACCGATGACCGGATGAGCGGTGAAATGGCACGGGAGGTCGGCTTTCCAGGCCAGGGTCGAAAAATCCCTGTCAAATATCATTCTGGATGCGACCTCTGAGCCGAGGTTTTTCATGACAGGGGCAGACTGGCCTGATGTGAAGCCGTCTGCAGTCACAGGGGGGCAGGAAGGCTCAGCCGTTGATGAGGCCGAGACATTCTTCAGCCTGGCATAATCGATATTTCCCGCGGCCTGAACAGGAATCTGTGGATTGATCTCCATGGCCCCTCCGTCTGTCACAATTCTCCTTATGATATTATACTTCACCTGGAAAAGTAAAATCAAGCATCTGCCGGTATGTTAACATAAGCTGACGACTATCAAGGCCGGACTGTAATGTTTTGTTAATTGGCAGATTGTATGGGTTGTGTTAAAATAAATAATGTCAAAGCCTGTACGGGAGTGATCGATATGGACAATGAAAAGTCTCCGGTGAGCCGTCTTGGCAACTTTGCGAAGAGCCGGGAAAAGATTATTGAGGAGTATTCCAGCGGGAATTACCTGAAAACCTCGGCAGATCTTGCCATGGAAGAAGAAGCGTGCAGAAAGGAACAGAAAGACGATCACGATAAATAACCAGGGCACAGCCTTCAATCCAATCCTCTTCAACACCGGAGTTCCGCAGGCTCCGATGGCGGAAAAGAGCCGGGCAGATTCTGGACGGCGCTGCTTTTAAGGTTTACAGGAAATACGGTTAAACGACTGTTCCGGTCGGCATGACCTATACAAATCCACAGTGCGGAGCGATCAACTGCATCACGCTTGAGAGCTCAGTGGATGTTCTTATTAAAAGGAAAGCCACCGAGACTTCTGCCGCAGGGAAAACCGGCGAGAAGGCCCCAGAGGCGAAGAAAAAAGCTCTGCAGTAGCTGAGAACTTAGTTCGCTTCGCTCAGAATTGGAATAATGGAATAGTGGAGTAATGAAATACTGGGTTTAGGGGAAGTGCATCCCATGTGAGTGCTTTTATATCTTTCGACCCAGTATTCCACCGTTCCATTTCTTCAGGTGTTGATCCTCTGGTATGTCCATTGTGCCAATGCTCTCTGAGTTTCGTTGGCATGGTGTTCGGCAGGTGGGACAAAGTGCAATTGCTTTTCGATTCGGCGGGAGTTGATACTCATATTCCTGTCCCGCTGTTACGTTCAGGATAGACATAAGCGTGAGAGCACAATAAAGCGAGGCCGGAAGCCCAATAGAGGGTTTATTTCACATTTCCACGAAATCTCGAGTATCAGGGTTCCGATCTAGTGAACATGGATAAAGGATAGTTTTTTGAGGGGTTCACCATTTTTTTCCCCCATCATTTCACCATTCCCCCCTCCGGCCTGTCCCCGGAGAGGAGGGCAGGCAGTGTTCCATCATTCCCCCCTTGACGGGGACAGGCAAACGTGGTCGTTACCCCCACAAGGGGGGCAGGCAACGTTTCTATAGAAGTTCCGAGACATTAGCGAGTTGTTATGGAAAAGAAAAAAATACCGACTGCTGCTGAAGTTGAAAAGTCTGTAAGGGAGCTCCTGGCTTCCAGCCTTCCCCATGAAGAGCTGCGGACACGGCTTGAGGAACTGGCCGGGCAACGTTCTTTTTCAGGCTTGACATGGCTGTGGGGTCCTATCCTCTATGACCGAAGCAGGGTACTCTTCAGGCCTTTCATCCTGTCTCACTTTTCATCCTTTCTGGTCAAGGAGACATTCAAATGGGAGTGGGTGGAATGGAAGGGTGAAAAGGCTGCGGCACTTGACAAGTGGCTTGTCGAAGTTGATAAAAACGACGATGTCGAAATATTCAGGCACCTCTATGCCTGGAAGACGACAAAAGGACATTTTCACCAGACTGATAACGCAAGAATCCAGGCTGATTTATGCAGCCGTTTTGAAGAGGCTGGTTCACCGGCACGGCGGGCCACAGTGCTTGACAAGTTTGAGCTCTGGTTCACGCTCGATGAAGCATCGGCACAGAAGCTATACACCGCAGACAGCCGCACTGCAAAGCCATTTATCATTCGCCATCTTCCCGTAAGGTGGTGGGGTCCGAATAAAAGAATCCTCTGGAAGTCGCTCTACGAAAGTGCCCTGAAAAACGGAGACGAGGAGATGGCATTCACCCTCTATCAGAAACAGATGCCACTCCCTGTGTGGCGAAGCGAGATCCTGCAGCTCTGCGATACCGTCAAAGACAGCGGAAAACTCAATGAAGAGCTCGAGAAGCGCCATCCGGACGGCTATTGCTTTGAGCTCGGAGATATTTTTTACCAGCTCGTTATGAAAAGGGAGCGTGATGTATTCCCTTATGTGATAAAAAATCTGCGGCGGGCATGGTTTAAACGATGGCTTCTGAAAACAGGATATGAAAAGCTCGCCGAGCTGTCCTATCAGAAAGAATGGCTCGATCTCTGGTCTGCCCTGATGAGGATCGTGCTCCCTCAAAAGGACTATAACACCGCCATTTCAAAGCTGATCGACGATAACGGGCTTTCTCCGGACGATAAGACACACCGCCTTCTGCTGCTTTGCGGTGCCTCCAGGGAGTGGAACTTTCCCGGCCTGGGATTCATGCAGGTTCAGCAGCTCGACGATGAAGTGGCAGTGAAGCTCTATGAAAAGCTGCCTCATCTGCTGAGAGGACCCTTCAAATCCAACATCTCCCTTACCTGGGGGAAACCTTATAAGAAGCTGCTGGAAAAAGCCATCACATCTAATGACGAAGTCATAATCGACTATCTGGCTTCACGGCTTGCTACAAGAATCGGGGCTTATGCAGACGAACAGACAAAGAGCATCATAGACAGACTTTCAGCCTATTATGAGGCGTTTAGAAGCAATACAGCTCTTTTCTCAAGACGTGCCAGTGATGTGCTCACCCAGATACCTGCCTTTTCCATCTACAACTATGATGGACTGATCAGAGAGAACCGGCTGGCCAGGCTCCTCTTCGAACGCTCATTCTCCTCCTATCTGGATGATGCAGTGGCGGTGCGAAATCTTCTGGAGGCTCCGGAGATTCATGTGCAGGCCATGATTTACAGAGCTCTAGGACTGCACGACGAGCGGGCTGCCAGACTGGCGGCAGACAATCTGGATATCCTCATGGGGACACTACTCCGTCCGCTCCACAGAAGAACGCGAATTGCTGCCTTTAACGCTCTGGAGAACGCCTCTTCCACCACGGCTGAGGCGGGAGCACGAATATGTGTCAGAGCCCGTGAGGCATTTGAGCTTCCTGAAACGAGATATCCGAGAGAAAGGCTTCTGGGTCTCGTTGGGCGCATTCTGAAGCGATGGCCCGATCTCAGGGAGGAAGGCGAAGAGCCTGTGGTGTTTCCGGCAATCTGCAGGGAGGGCCGGCTATGATAAACATTCTTGTTGATTATTCCACGCCGAGCGCTCTACAGTCCGAAAAGGACAGGGCGTTTCTGGGCTTTACCGCCAACGGGCGCAGGCCGGTCAGGTTCAGGGGGCTCATTAAAAAAGACGCTTTCCTGTTGAGGCTGGCCCTTCGCACCCTGGGCGAGCTTTTATGGTCGAGCGACATGTGGCTCGAGAGCAGCGCCATCCTCGATCCGGTCATCACCGTCCACCGGGACAGGATCTTCTTCGAAGCATTCAGCGCCGATGAAAGCGCTTATGGAATGGTTATTGTCGAGCCTTCCATCTTTGAAACAGAGGGCGACATCATTACCGGAACAACCAATGTTGACTTTTCAGCCTGGCTCTGGGCCGCTCTTGCAGAGCTCCGAACATCTAGAGATACCTGGCTCACCATCGATTCCTCCGGTTTCGAAGTCAGAACAGGAGGAGCCGGAGGGCGCTTTGAGCAGAAAGTGGAGCTCCCTCCATCATGGGTAAGGGCCTTCCTGGAAACCTCTTTTTCCATGTCGCAGCCAGGCACACTTATAACTGTAAGGCCTGTCGATCTTCTGGCGGCACTCAGATATCTGCGCTACACCAGGGCGAAACTCTCGCCGCGCGCTCTGCGCTATGAATTTGAGCCGGGCAGTGACGCTTCTCTCGTACTGGAGCCCTGGGAGCGGATTGTGCCGTTGAAGGGAGCTTCACACAATTACGAGGAGAAACGCACCATCAGAACGTGGGGGCGCCGGCGGCTCAGACTGATCGAGCCCCTTCTCCCCTTTGCCGATTCAGTCGAAATCTATCTGAAAGGACGTGCGCTGCCCAGTTTTTATTCCGTCCGCACGTCCCATATCACTTTCGTCATAGGACTTTCAGGTTGGTCTGGATCCCGCCTGACAGAGGGACGGAGCCTGGAGCTTGCATTTCTCACCGGACAGATCGATGCTTCGCTCCTGGATAAAGCACTGGAAGCGTTAAAACAAGCCGTGGTGATGACTCCAAAAGCTCTCAGAGAGATACTCGGTGTCGATGCAAAAACTGCCACAGCGCTTTTTTCCGGACTCTGCCGGAAGGGGCTGGCCATATACGACGTCGAGGAGAGAGCTTTCCGCCATCGTGAGCTTTTCGAGAACCCCGTTGATGAAGAGATGCTGTTCCCTCCGGAAGAGAGGAGAGAGCGTGCCCTTTCCTTCATTGAAAAAGGCGAGGTGGATCTTGAATCTGTCAGCATAAGGGAAACAAGAAAGATAAAAGGGCTGCCGTCACCGGACGGCCTTCAGAGAAGAGAGATCATCTACCGGGACTGGCAGATGTCCGGGAAAGTCGGAAAGACCGAGAACATCGAAATAGTGGTGACTGAAGGGGGGCGAATCATCTTTGGAGCCTGCCAGTGCCCCTTCTTCAGGGAAAACCTGCTGAACAGAGGACCCTGCGAGCATATGCTGGCCCTCTATGGGAAAGGCGTGGGCAAAATAAGAGATCTCCCCACTTCAACTGAAGTTACAGGTGCCATAGCACCTGAAGAGCCATTGAAACATTCGAGGGGTGAAAAAGGAGAAGACCCTGACAGTGAGGAATCACAGGAAGAATAACGGTTTTGACAGATTGTTCGGCGTGAAGCAGATTGAAGAGTGCCTGAAGGCCCGGCAGCCTGCAGCCAGCCATTTATTCCACGGTGTTTCGCCGTGGAGGAATACTGCGCCCTTAACTTCGCCACGGCTCCCATCGTACGAAACGATGGGAGGCCACGAGTCCAGAGCCTTGCAAGTGGCTTCCTGCCGGGCCTCAGGCATTATCATACTGTAACGCATCGGAGGTGGTTGTCATAGGCTTCCTGGAATGGATGAAAAAGCTCTTCATCAAAGAGCCCAAACGGAAGGTGGCTCGTCTTTCGTCTATTGGAGAGAAAGATATCGACGCAGTTGATGAGAGTATCGATCTCTCCGGAAAGCCATTGAAGGATAGGCACCTGCGGCGCACGCTGAGAGACAGGCGCCTTCTCCCTAAAAAGAAGCCGGCCATCAATGTTGGAGCCTTCACCGGCACGCCCAGGAAGAGGTATATGACACGCAGCGATGCGCGGCGCTTTTTTTCAGGAACCCTGCGCACTCACAACAGGAATATCCGCGATCTGCTAACCGATGAGGAACAGCTTAAACGATACGGCCTCCCTTTAATCCGGACCGAAGAAGAGCTGGCGAAGGCACTGGATATCACTACCGGTGAGCTCCGCTTCTTTTCAATCCATAGAGAAAAAGAGGAGAGGCCCCACTATGTCACTTACACCATCCCCAAGCGAAGCGGCGGTGTGCGTACCATTATAGCGCCGAAAAAACGACTCAAGGCCATACAGCGCAGGCTCATCACACTGCTCGTGGAGAAGCTCCCGGTGAGCGATGCCGCCAACGGCTTCCGCAGGAACCGCTCAGTGCGAACCAACGCCGAACTCCATGTAGGCCGCGCAGTGGTGGTTAACCTGGATCTTAAGGATTTCTTCCCATCAATCCATATGGGACGGGTCAGGGGGCTGCTTATTGCGCTGGGATACGGCTACTGGGTGGCCACCACAATGGCTGTGCTGATGACGGAAGCAGAGCGCCAGCCTGTTATGCTGGAAGAGAAGCGCTACTTTGTACCGGTGACTTCCCGGTTTTGTGTTCAAGGCGCTCCGACCAGCCCGGGGCTGTCAAACGCTATGGTGCTGAAGATGGACCGGCGTCTCAAGGGACTCGCAAAATCGCTTGATTTCAATTACAGCCGATATGCTGATGACCTCACTTTCTCAGGCGACAACAGTGATGTATTGAAAAAGCTCATCACCACAGCTTCCAGGATCGTCTGGGAAGAAGGCTTTACCATCAACAGCAGGAAAACAAGGGTGATGCGCCAGGGGAGGCAGCAGGCAGTGACAGGCGTCGTGGTAAACAGCGTGGCAGGCCTCTCGCGCAGGGAGCGCCGAAAGCTCAGGGCTGCGATACACCATCTCAGAAAGGATAAAGAGCAGGGCCTGGTGAATCCGGGAGAAATCGCCTCTCTGAAAGGAAAGCTGGCGTACCTTTCAATGCTGAACAGGGAACAGGCCGATGCACTGAGAAAGAAGCTCGGACCCCTGTGAAAATTCACCCTTCCACACTATTGAAACACTGACAGATATTGAAACACCTGCAGAAAAAAATGACAAAATGGGGCATAGGACTCAAAGTTACACTACTCAGCCTCACAGCGGCACTTCTGTCGCTGGCGCTTTCATACTGGATGTCCCCGTTCTTCGAGTATCCACTCCTCCCTGCCCTGATAAGAGATACTGCATCCATCCTGTTGATGGCAGTGGGTACAGTTTTCTGGATCTCCTCAGTAATAATGGTGATGACGGCATTCAGGAACAACCGCCTGTGCACAACCGGTCCCTATTCGCTCTGCAGACATCCCGTGTATTCATCGTGGATGCTCTTCTTATATCCGGGAATTTCATTGCTGTTCAATACCTGGCTGTTGCTTTCCGCCTCACTGGTTATCTACCTTACATTATGCAGCACTGTTGCAGCAGAGGATAAATATCTGGAAGAGCAATTCGGTGAGGACTATGCAAATTACAGGGAGCGCGTGCCTGCGGTAATACCCCTTGGCCGGCTCGGCAGGAAAGTGCATTGACAATCCCTCTCTGGCTGCAGCCCCTTACATTACTGCCTTTACAATTACTCGTGAGTATAAATCTGTTACTGATTCAATCACAAAGTCTGGAAGAGCTTTCCAACCATATCACTGACTCCTCCGGTCAGGCCGGTCAGAGCTCCGCCTGCCAGTTGACCAAGCAGAGAAGTGAAAGTGTTATCATCATTTTCTGCTGCTTCATCTGTATCTGAGGCCTCTTCTTCATTACTGAGGTCAACTGTATCTGCCTGTGTATCGTCTGTTCCGGCCTCTTTTCCTGGATTGAAATTCGCAAAATCATCAGACATCTTTCTCAACTGTATCTGCATCTGTGCCAGTTCCTGATCCTGCTGCGGATCTATTCCCTGACTTCTGTCCTGTTCTACTCTGTCCTTTATGGCATTCTGCAGTTCATCAATTTTCTGTGTTTCGAAATCATCGATGTTCCCGGCCTGTGCCTGCTGACCGATGAAGCCCATCGTATTATTTTGAAAGGCTGATCCTGCCGGATTCGCTCCCAGGTTAGGTCTTGCTGATATCCCATCCATTAAATTGCCCTCCTTACAGTGTTTTTTGCTGATCTCTTGAGTCCATGTTAACTCATCGATATCAACTCCGGCTCAAAACACAATAAAATAAAACTCAAAACAGTGAATTATAGTTTAATCTTTTCGGAATTGTTGTAACATTATCGATAAAATGAAGATAGACAGATTCCTGGAATTACTATCAGAGGGAACTTTGACACGCTTGATATGGACTATCTCACAGACAGGTGCGGTGATGAGCAGACACTGCCAGCCCTGAAGAATCTGCTGCCCTATGATCCACGTTCATCTCTGCAAAAACCGGGTTTTCCACCGAGACTGATCATTATTTCAAAGGTTATCCATACCTGTATATCGAACTTAGTTCGCTGCGCTCACAATTAGAATGGTGGAATACTGCCTGCACTCCCCTCCGGCCTGTCCCCGAAGGGGAGGACAGGCAAACGCGGTCGTTACAACGTTTCTATAGAAGTTCCGAGACATTATAAATATGAAGCATATCAGGAGTCTATACATAAAGATAAGAGACAGCTTCCCCATTACCCCCTGGGGTATACTGTTCATGCTTCTCTGTGCCGCATCGTTCTGGTTTTTTGCAATCAAACAGCTAGATCTGATCTACCTCTCAATAAGTATATTGTGGGCAGCTCTCTTCATTATGCTGCTTGTCTGGGTCCTGATCGTGTCACACAGTTCCAGAAAAAAGCTCAAAAATATCAAGTCACTGTCCTTTCTGCGGATGACAGTCGGTATCCCGACTTCTACCGGATATTACATTCCATCCTTTTTCTGGACACCTTTCATCAATATCACATGGGCCTGGGGAAAGCCGCAGGATATGGAAGTTGACTTCAGAAGGGAAGGGAGCAGAACAGCAGAGATAGTGACTGCCAGGCGAAGAGGTTTCTATGATGAGGTTACAAGAAAGATAGAGGTTGGAGATATATTCGGCTTTATAAGAATAAGGTGGGATGAGAAGGAATCCACCAGGGTAGAGATACTTCCCCAATTTGGGAAGCTTGCCAATATGAACGTGTTCCTCGCTATGTTCAGAGGCGAAGACATATCCCATCCAGACGGCATGCCAGAAGGAGACCGGATCGAGATCAGGCAGTACTGCGCCGGTGATTCATTCAAGTCAATAATGTGGAAGATCTATGCCCAGACAAGAAAGCTCTATGTCAGAATACCTGAAACGGCCATCGCGGTGAAGCCAAGGGTCGCAGCCTATCTGGCATCCGGAAGAGGAGATGAATCGACAGCATCGATTGCGAGAATAATAATTGAGAACAGGATGCTTGGCAGAGAATGGATATTTGGGTCCGACGGAAGCACCCGCCCTGCCACAGAACAGCAGGAAGCTTTGATCAACCTTTCGAAATCAGGCAACTTCAGGAAACTTGATATCGCTAACCTGAAGAACTTTCTGGATTACGCCATATCCAAAGGTGCATATCACTGCCTGATCATACTTCCGCCTGATATCCAGAGCTGGTGCGATGAAATCGGAGAAGTAGCACAGACCAGAACAAAGATTCATTTCATGACAGTTTTCGACAGCACCTGCAGAGATAAAGATAAGTTCAAAGACAGAATGAAGGATCTTCTCATTGAAAAGGAAGACCGGTATGCTTATCCGGTCCCCGATCATGAGACCGTGCTTAAAGCGCTGCCGCGGGCAAACGGCTCTATATTTCTCGTTGATAAAAAGACGGGAAAATTATTCAGAGAGGGAAACCTTTGCAGAGACAGATGGGAACAGATAGTGAAGATAAAGTAGTACCTATTGAGGAAAAGATCAATACGGCAGTATTCCATATGTGTGCAGTGTCCATATGGATCCTGGCATCACTTCTGTGGGTGTTTCAATTCAGTCATTCCCTGATACTGCTGGTGGTCATACCTCTTATTACAGCTGCATATTTCCTGGGAAACAGAGCTTCCAGGACGCGCATCTCAATTCCGGCAGTAATCCTCGCTGACATCATTCTGTATCTGATTGCCAGGCTGGTGTCACACCTGTTGACTGCAAATATGGTTTTTCCCAGTGTCATTGGAGTGACGGCCACATATGTCATCTCCGAAACAGTCTTCTGGTCTGCTGTCCTGTTCTCCGTTGTATTTACAAGCCGCTTTCTCAGCATGAAAAACCCTCTCTTTCTCTCTCTTGAAACAGCACTGATCGCCATTCTACTGACATCCCCCTTCTGGGGTCACCGAATGGGATCGATAAACAGACCGCTGGAATTGATAGACCAGACGTGGTATTACGGAATAGATCCCAGATATGTGTTCATCGCCATCGGTCTGATTGTATGTTTCATTCTCTTCTTTGTAATCTCCAACAGGAAGCACAGCAAGAAATCGGTGCTTGATATTGTTATCTTTTCCATAGTCCTTCTGGCGCTCGTATTCTGCATCCCCTTTGCGAGAATAGAGAAGTATGTATCAAAAAGCGGAGGTATTGGAGAAGATAAAGGGAAACCTGCCACGGCCTCACCAAGTCCCGCAACAGGCTCGCCTCAGACCGGCGGCAGCAGTTCTTCCGGTACGCCGGAGCAGGGTGAAAGCTCCGGTAAAGACAGCGATGATGATCAGACGAAAATGGGCGACTCCACGTCATCAGGCTCAGAAACCCCTGTTGCAGTAGTAAACCTGCACGATGATTACACCCCGCTGGACGGATATTTTTACTTCAGACAGACAGCCTTTTCGCTATATAACGGAATACGTCTCGTCAAAGACACTTCAGGGCGTGCAGACAAGGACATCTTTGATGAATTCCCGGGCACTGAGACAAAGGTAGCCTCTGATAACAGCATGTTTGCCGAACTGGACAGAAACAAGAATCGAAATGATATATGCTACCGGTATCTTGAGACAACCGTAGCGATGATAACCAGCCATACGAGACCCTTCGGGCTTGTAAATCTTTATAAATACACTCCGATAAAGAATCTTGATCCAGGCCGCTTTGACAGAATATACAGAGTAGGCTCCTTTGTCAGAACAAAGCCATATGAAAAGATTGTGGGAGCTCCAATGGGCTCAAAAACATGGGATAAGAGGCTCTGGGCACAGTATACCGACGCACCATCCGACCCACGATACACAGAGCTTGCCAGCGAGATCATCTCCACAATCAAGCCCAGATACAGCAAAGAACCTTTAATACAGGCGCTGGCGGTGAAGCTCTGGCTGGAAGAAAACTGCATCTATTCACGAAAATGCGCTCATGCCGGCGCACAGGACCCAACTGCCTCATTTCTCTTCGGCGACAGGACCGGCTACTGCGTCTACACCGCTCATTCTGCCTGTTATCTCTTCAGGACTCTCGGCATACCATCAAGAGTCTGCGGTGGATATGCAGTCAACGAGCGTTTCAGAAGAGGGAGCTCAACTGTTCTGATACTCGGGAAATACTCTCATCTCTGGCCTGAGATATATGTAGAAGGATTCGGATGGCTTATCATAGACATCTCCCCTAAAAGAACGACCGAGCCCCCTACTGAATCGCCTGACCAGGGCCTCCAGTCAATGATGGGAGATATGCTGCGAAAAGGCTCACAGAATATCAAGGAAAAAACTCCTGTAGAGCCCAGACTGAAGATTGATCCGAGACCGGCACTGATAGCGCTTTTAATAATCATTCTTTTTACCCTGCTGCTTCTTTACTCTGTAAAGGTATTCAGGAGATTCAGACCTTATTTCTGCGGAGCTTCAGAGCTTCCGAGAATCACCTTCATATCTGCGCTTGATATCATGGTCGAAGGAGGCTTTATAAGAGATTACGGAGAAACCAGGGAGTCTTTCGCCGACAAGCTGAAATCAATCTCCCCTTCCTTCATGGCTCTTACTATTATTCACCTTGGCTCGTTCCTCGGGAAAGCTGACAATAAAGACATACCGAAGAACAGAATTCTGGAGCTTTATCACAATACGTACCGGGAGGTCTCAAAGAATATCTCCCCTGTCAGACGACTGCTCGGGGCTTTAAACCCGATTTCATGGCTTTTTTCAAAATGAGAGGAGTACCTAAATATGGACAATGGAATGGAACAGGCAAACTCTGTCATTTCCAGGCTCGAAAGCCGTCTTAAGAAGATAGTGATGGGAAGGGATAAGGTGATTGACCTGCTCCTTATCGCTCTTCTTTCTGATGGACACGTGCTGCTGGAAGACTATCCGGGCTCAGGAAAGACAACACTGGCAAAATCACTTGGAGAGTCGATAATTGACGATCTCCCAGATGATGAGATACCTAATTTCAGAAGGGTTCAGTTCACACCGGATCTGCTTCCGTCAGATGTGACAGGAGTCAATGTGTTTGACGCCGAGCACAACAAATTCTATTTCAAGCGCGGTCCTATTTTTGCCTATATCGTGCTTGCCGATGAAATAAACAGGACATCTCCCAAAGTTCAGTCGGCCATGCTCGAAGCGATGGCAGAGAAACAGGTGACTGTTGATAATGTGTCATACCGTCTCGATGAATTCTTCTTCGTCATTGCAACGCAGAATCCCCTTGATCTTGTAGGCACCTATCCGCTTCCGATTGCACAGCTGGACCGTTTTCTCTTCAAGATACGTATGGACTACATCCCTCGAGATGAGGAGATTAAAGTCCTAAACACCTACAGAGAGAGAAAGAACGGCCTCCCGTCTGATATGCCGAAAGTTGAAAGACACGAAGTTGTCGACGCAAGAAAGATAATAGAGCATGAAATATATATTGCTCCGGAGATAAACGAATGTCTCGTCGATATTGCCCGGACCATACGCGCCCATAAATCTGTGATCCAGGGCATAAGCACGAGAAGCCTCGTGCTCATGATGCCTGCCATGCAGGTTGCAGCCCTTATGAAAGGGAGAGATTATGTCTCATCGGAAGATGTCATCTTCCTCGCTCCCTACGTCTTTGGGCACCGCATGGAACTTACACCTGGAGTAGATGACGGTATCGCCATCGTCAATGAGTGTCTCAAAGATCCCGTTGAGCAGCTGACGAGAAAATCACTGACCAGAAGATGAGAAGGTATAGCTTTCTGATGCAAAAGCAACACGGTCGAGCATCGAACAGTCCATAAAGATAGAACAGAGTGAGAGTGGCTAATGAGAAAACTTTTATTAATCATACTTGCCTTAATGATTCTTATGGCTCCTGCCAGATGCCTGGCAGTCCAGACTGGGTATTCAGGCTCCGAGGATGAGATGAAATTGGTCGCTCTGCTGGCAGAATCAAAATACATCAAGGCGCGGGAGCTTGCAGAGAAGATGCTGATCATAGACAGCAATTCATATGCAGCCAACTATGCGATGGGCGTGATAATCGGCACTGCGGAGACAAACCTGCCAAAAGCATATTTCTACCTGCAGAGAGCGAAGGATTCATATGAAAGCAAACACGGCAGGATGGCCGGCGATGACAGGACCTGGAGATGGCACGTCAATATACTGCAGCAGTTGATACACACTGCTGCAGGTATGGAGCTCTATGAAAAACAGCTGGAATACCTGAAGGCACACGATGCCGCTTACATACCGAAAAAGACTTCCTTTTATGCATGGCCGCTGATGAAACTGGGTCGCATACCCGAATCAAGAAAGATAATAAAGAAAGCATTGAGAGAAAGCAAAGACGAATTCAGCAAGGCTGTGGCCCTCAACACTCTCGGTGCCATCGAGCTCGAGCTGGACAACAGAGATGATTCATACAGTGTGTACAAAAAGCTGATCAGCGGAGTAAAACATAAAAGAGGTTATATAGTAGAAAAGCATAACTTTGCAAGCGCCGCGCTTGCCCTTCTCAAATTCGACGAGGCTGAAAAGGTCCTCATAGAGTCGACAGCCGAAGGCTGTACACCTTATGAAGTTTCCAATCCCTGGGATTCTCTGGCCTACATATATACGATGGAAGGTCGTTTCAATGAAGCTTATGGTGCATTGAGAAATATGATACAGTGGGGACTCCAGAGAGAGCCCTATCTCGATCAGCAGTGCGTGGCAGGCGAAAATTCTACAAAAGCACTTTTCATGCTGGCCTGCGGTTATCCTGAACAGGCCTGGCTGATCTCTAAAAAGCTGGTGGACAGGCCTGACAGGCAGGGATTCAGCAGTGCCAAAAAGTACACGACTGAGGGAGGAATCATCTTCTTCCACCTGATTGCCACCGAAGATTATATCAAGGTATTGCAGGAAAGACTGGTCTGGTCAGACTTGAAGGAAAAAGCCGGCATTCTTCTGAAAATAAAAGCCATTGAATCTGAAAGGGTTCTGCTGAAGTCCAGGCTGAAAGCGACAGTCCTAAACAACATGTCGCTCTATTCCACTCTAATTCCGAGCCATCCGACAGGAGTGCGTTCTGCCGAATTCCTGAAGCCCTATCTGCTTGGTATTGTGGGAACAGGCCTCATTTCTACAGAAATGAGCAATATAAGAAATTATTATCGGTACAGGAATCTTGCAGAGCCTTATCTACTCGAGATGGAAGGCGAGATGGCGTTTAATGCTCATAATGAGAAAAAGGCCCTGTCCTGTTTTCTGGAGGCTCAGGAGAAACTCTCGCCGGCCGAAAAGCTTCTTAACGCGAGAATCTATGCACTGACAGGCAGAATCAAGGAGAATCTGGGAGATATTGATTCAGCTATGACCCTTTACCAAAAGGCATACCAGATCTACCCGGCGCTTTTCAGGGAGCTCGGGATCAGACTTCCTGTGATTGTCAACACAGAAAGTGGAGATCTATCTGTTAATGAGATAAAGAAGTATCTGAAAAAATCACCGCGGTTCAGGCTGAAAGACGGCGCCTTTCAGATTGACATCAGGCTGTCAGGCAACAGGATAACCGGAAGCCTGCTCGACAACTTCGGTAACAGGATCTTTACAGTATCTACGGTTAAAACCGGCAACAAACAGAGAGATGCTTCTCTGTTTCTGGACGAATTTCATGTAAAAGCCTTTTCGGCTCCAATAAGCGCTTCTCTCTCTGACATCAACTCCCTGGACGGCTCAAACATCAAAGATGACGAGATGAGAAACGGCATCAGGGACATACTCTTCGACAGGAAAAAATAATTGGGGACAGACTCGAATATTAACAACTTTAAAAAAGATTCTTAAGAAGCTGATACAAAGCACACAAACGGCAACAGCCTCCCAACAATTATTGTAAATCATAGTCCTGTTTATTGTGGAGGAGCCCGGCCAGGAGAAGCAGGGAGATTTTAATTGCTGCCTGCCCACGTAGGGGGAAATAATGGGTTGAAAGACCGATTGCACCCCCTCAGCTTTCGTGGTATAACATAGTATGGAGGGCAGGGACACCAACCGGAATTCAAAAAGCTCATAGCGTTGCAGGATAATGTTTCCACGAAATCTCAGATATAAGATTCAGACAGAGTCAACCATTACAGTATTTGGAGATCACCTTTTTCCCCAACATTCTCTCTTAACAAGGGGACAGGTAAGAGTGGTCGTTACATCGTTTCTATAGAAATTCCAAGACATTATTTTCACAAGGAGGGACCATCATGGCTCTAAGATCAGGAAATCCGGCTCTCAACGCCAATACGTTCAAGAATATCACTGATGTCTCAAGGGACTCAGGTACAATGACCATTGAAGGAACAGTAAACAGGTCGTTTCTGCTTCTCTTTCTGCTGATGATGTCGGCAGGCTTTGTCTGGAAACTCTTCCTCACATCGGCAACCAACCCCGGCGCTGCAGCAACTGTCAATCTCCTGATGATCGTTGGGATTATCGGTGGACTGATCTTTTCGCTGATCACGATATTCGTGAAAACATTATCTCCTTATACATCTCCAATATACGCCATCTTCGAGGGGCTCTTCATCGGAGGCATATCGGCAATGCTGGAAGCTGCCTATCCTGGAATCGTGATCCAGGCAGTGGCACTGACCGGAGGCACACTGCTGGCTCTTCTCACTGTTTATAAAATGCGCATTATCAAAGCGACTGAGAACTTCAAACTGGGAATCGTTGCTGCGACAGGCGGCATCTGCCTCATCTATGTATTAACGCTTGTGCTGGGCTTCTTTAACATCCAGATCCCCTATATCCATCAGAGCGGACCGATTGGAATACTCTTCTCCCTTTTTGTAGTCGTGATTGCAGCTCTAAATCTGGTACTCGACTTCGACTTCATCGAGCAGGGAGCCGCCAGCGGAGCGCCAAAGTACATGGAATGGTACGGAGCATTCGGGCTCATGGTGACGCTCGTATGGCTCTATATCGAAATACTGAGGCTCCTCACAAAGCTCAGAAGCCGGAATTGACCTTTATTTCTTTAGCAGATCCTTCGCCAGGGGGCTCAATACAGAGTCGAGAGCCTTCCACGGTATCATGATATCCGGGGCTCCTACAGGCCTCGGCCCTGCCTGATAGCTGTTAAAATAGACGTGAAGGCCCTCCGGCGACATGCAGAAGTTTTTGAAGTTGCCTGGCCTGGGAGCCCATCCATCTGCTGTCAGATCGCCTGCGCTCTTGTTAACCTTTGCCTGAAGCAGTTTTCCTGATTCATCAGAAAGCCGCTCCATCCCCTTTTTTCCTGTAATGAACAGATCTTGTATGGCAAGTGTCTTTCCAGCAGCGGTCCAGTTCACCGTGGAATACCAGTTGTCGGGGTGTGCCATCCCGGACATCATTTCGTAATGGTCGAACATGAATGAGGCATACTTTGGCGTCTTCGCGACGGCCGTGCAGGCCACACGATGTTCATCGTCGATATCAGGCGCTCCTTCCGGCCTTTTGTTATTCTTTACTGCATCGGTGAACTTCTTCTGCTCTTTATCCACATCATCTTTGATCTTTTTATTAAAATCCTTCACTATTTCCTGAGTTCCCATCAACGCTCCTTTTACAGAAAGCTCCGGATACTTATAGGTGAAAATCCACTTTTTACCTTTCTTTTCAACCTTCTTCATCGTCCAGGTAAACGACTGCGCATATACGCTCTGTGTCTCCAACATCAGAGAAAACAGCACTATTAAAAGCATTGTAGTGACATAACAGATCTTTTTCATAACTACCTCCTGTTGCGTGCGACTAAAAAAATGCATTGTCATCCTGAAGCGCTTCTTCGCAAAGGTACCGGTAAGAATCTATGAAGAGCTTCTTTTCATAGAGAGCGCAGCAGTATGGATCTCTCTCATTGATGTCTCCATACTGATGCAGGGCCCTGACCCTGCATCCGCCGCCTGATGCGGGAAGAGCGGGACATTTTCTGCAATGTTCGTTTGGAATGAAAGTGGAATCCTGAGCCTGATACTTCTCCCAGAGCTCCCTGAGGCTGTGTTCCCTGATGCTACCCCCCAGGAACCTGTCTTCGAAGAAGACGCAGGTAGTAGCCCTTCCATAGGCTGTGATGCCGAACTTGTTGCAGGTGGCAGGGCAGCCGAAACCTTCCCATCCGCGATCTGTAAAGGTCTGAATGTTGAGGGAGCCGCAGCGCGAAAGCTCAACAACCTTCTGCTTGAAATACGGATAAATGATCGGAGGAATAAGCAGCGGCTCATGCTCCCTGGCCCTTCCTGATGGCTTTATTGTGCCGACCACAAGGTTTCTTATGCCCACAGAGGGAAGAAAATCGGGAAGCTTCATCAAATCGTCGAAGTTCATCCGGTGAGCGGTGAAGTGGACGGATCGGTTCTCCACACAGGCGCTTCGTAAGAGTCTTAGGGCTTCGACAGTCCTTTCAAAGCATCCCTCGCCTCTCAGGAAATCGTGAGAGACGTCGGTCACTCCATCGATGCTTATCTTTACTCTAATTCTTAGTGCTGCAAGAGAAAGTGCCGAATTGCCGTCTATCAGCACGCCGCTGGTTAGTAAAGTTATGGCGAGGTCTTTCGAGCGCGCATACTCGAGGATATCGAACAGATCGGCGCGGAGCATGGGCTCACCGCCGGAGAAGACAATATTCTTCACAGACATCTCGGCAGTTTGCTCGACGATACCCTTAATCTCTGTCAGAGTGAGCTCATCCTGATAGGATTCGCCTGATCCTGAGCAGCAGTGAAGACATCTCAGCGGACAGGCGTTTGTTACATCTACATAGATGCGTGAAGGAATTTTCTGCATCGGTACCTCTTGTGGATTCAGCACCCGGCAGGCTGCACATTATACTGGATCGCGTTTAACATAAGGGCATCGGCCATTATGGTCTTGAATTCAGGGTTTGTTTCTATCGGAGACTGAGCAGTGCCATGAATGGCTCGTTCAACAGGCTTCCTGCCGCCTATCCTGTATGTCTTCATCACATCGTGTCTGGCTTCATTGAGCATTGCGGAAAAGCTTTTGAATTCGCGCAGATGATTCGCCACAATCTGCTCAACCCTGTGAAGCATATGAAGAGGAACACTTTCTCTGAATCTATAGTGATGAGCTGATTCGCCGGGATTCGCCACTCTCCTGACCTCGAGGCAGTGGGCTGTGAATAGTTCGCAGAAGGCGAGCGTCACTGCCTTTTCTGCCCCGAACTGATAGAAAACCGATTTGTATTTGTCGTAGAAACCCTGAATCTCCATATCTCTCCTCAGATTCTCAGGTCCGCAGGTCTCCAGGTCCGCAGGTCCGCAGGTCCGCAGGTCCGCAGGTCTCCAGGTCTCCAGGTCTCCAGGTCCGCAGGTCCGCAGGTCCGCAGGTCCGCAGGTCCGCAGGTCCGCAGGTCCGCAGGTCCGCAGGTCTCCAGGTCTCCAGGTCTCCAGGTCCTCATGGACAGACTCCAATATTGACAGAATGTTAATATTGGAGTCTGTCCCCATTAATTCCTGCTCTCTCGATAAAGACAGATCCGAAGGGAGGAACTGTCAATTTCGAAATTGCCGAAGTGTCGACGGCGCTCAGGGAGCCTTTCGATATTTCATTGTTAACTGCTCTGCCATTTCTGTCAAAGATGGTAATTAAGATTGAATCTGTGCCACCTCTAAACTCGCATTCAGAGCTAGCCTTTCTGGCCTGTGATGTGATATTCTTAATAATGGTAAGACTTCTGTTATTCCCCATTCGATAACTGCTGTGCCATAAAGGCTTTTCCAGCATCACTCCGTCAACTCTTGCAATGATCGGGCCTTCACATCTGCAAAGCTCAATGACAAAACGGTGGACTCCTTTATTCAATGAGATAGGGGGAACTCGAAAGAGAAGGAGCCTGTTTTTCACAGATGACCGGATCTGCCAGCTCTCTTCTTTACCTTCAACGTGGAGCTCAATGGTGCCTGTTCCTTTCCCTTCGAAGGCGTGACAGACTGCAGGGAGATACAAGCCTGTCTCATCAACACGCAGATCGAGAGCCATACTGCTCTCTCCTTTCATCGCCACCGAGCCCTTTCCACTGAACATACCCTGACTCCCGTCTTTGCCTGAAACGATCTCCACATCGCCTGACAGTATCTTTCCTTCTTCTGCTTCAGCAATGGAGTATGACGACGAGGAGCATCGACGGCTGGTGAGCCAGGGAAGAGCGGCTGGTGTTTCTTTCAGCTCGAGCAATGTAAGAAGTCCGGATACTGTTGCTTCTGCTCCGGAATTTGTGTTCAGCTTCCTGCCGTCAACACCGTCAAAGACTCTGCCGGTCTTCGCATCATACACCGGGCGAGATGAGCTGTTGTTTCCGAAAAACCATGAAGCCATCAGGCCAGCCATTATGGCATACTGCTCCTTTCCTGTTGCCCTGTAAAGCTCGATAAGTCCGCAGGTGAGCACTTCATTGCCGTAAGGCTGTGCAGGTGCGGTAATGGGGAGAGGACCCATCGCAAAGATGAGACCGTCAGATGCCAGTCTCCGCATGATCCACTGCTGTGCCTCCTGCTCGGCAGCCTCAATCCATTCTTTCTTTCCCAGCACCCTGCCGGCCCTGGCAAGCGACATCATCTGCCGGGAGCCCCAGGCGTGCCAGACATTTGGCGCAGGCTGCCAGGAAGGGAAGGAGCAGTATGGGAACTCATCAGGTGATGTACCCTGAGACGCAAGAAGGGCTTCAGCGTATCTTCCCATCAGCGCTTTGACTTCTTCGCTCCTGTCAGTCTCATAGAGTGTCGAGAGCGCAAGAAGAGCCACAGAAGTCTGGTCTGTCCCCTTCCCGACCAGCCATTGAAGGCGCAGGCGCTTCTTCTCCTCTTCTGAGGTCGAGCTCTTCGACACAGTGCAGTAACGGCTGTGCCCCTCACTTAACGCTGATATAATGAGGTTTATGCGGGACTTCAGCGTGAATCCGTAGGCAGGATCGATTGTTCGAAATGTGCGATAGCCTTCAGCCAATGCCCAGAAGGCTCTCATCGTCCAGAAGTCGACAGAGGCTCTGCTGGTCTGACCTTCTCTGTTTATTCGGCCATCTGAAAAGATGAAGTTGTAAAAAAGTCCGTTGTCAAGCTGCATGTATGTAACAAAATCGATAGCTTCACGGGCTTTGATCAGTGAATCAGGACTATCGCTCTTCCTGAAATCTTTAAGATAGACCAGAGCCGCTCTTGCAACATCATCAACACAGCTCAGGCCCTCATCATCATCACCCAGGCGGCGATAAGGACCGTGTATATTACCGGGAGTCTCCGGCTCTGCATAAATTGCCCAGACAGAAAGTTTTTTCCCTTCAGGTGTGGTTACAGTATCTCTGAGGAAGTCAAGATGGGAAAGGTTCACAGACAGGGTCTTTTCCTGTTTCTCTTCTGCCCGGAGCTCCACTGCGGTAATAAGGAGTGAAAGGAGAGTGATGAGCGAAATTGTCAAAACTGCAGCGTTAATCGTAAAAATATATTGGCACATATGCTGACGCTTGCGCAGGTGACGGCTTTGCAGGTGTTTGCTCTGCAGGTGCCGGTTTTGTTGAGCCTTCATATGCCATGTCTTTTCAGCCATATCTGCCTCCTCTGCCAAGCTGTGCACTTTGTCATATCAGGCACTCTCCAGAAGATTTCCCCTTCACCGGGAAAGACCCTTCCCTGAGCAGGGAGTCAAAATGGACAGGAAGAACAGAGAAAGTGAAGAATGATAATATCATGCCCCCCGGAAAAAAGCTGTTCTTTCATCTCTGCGTGTTCCTCGCTTTCGTGGCGGCTCTTTCCAGCTGTTCCAGGAAGACTTCTGCGCCGCCAGGCACAATAGTAATAACTGCCTGGATCGCCAATAATCCTTACGAGATTGAATGGGCCCGCGAGGTGGTGTCCCAGTGGAACAAAAAGAATCCCTCTGTCATTGTGAAAGCCCAGCCCATACCTGAAGGCCGCTCCTCTGAAGAGATTCTGATGGCTTCTGTACTTGCCGGAACCGCACCTGATATCTGTGCCAGTCTCTCTCCCACACTGGTGGAGCAGTTCCGATCCGCGAAGTCGCTTGTCTGCATCGATGATCAGCCTCAGCTCCACTCTTGTATCGTCGAGCGTGTTCCGGAAGAATCACTGCGGCAGTTCATATCTCCGGATGGACACCTCTACCAGGTGCCGTGGAAGTGCAATCCGATCATGATGTTCTGCAACAACGCCATCTTTGACAGAGCCGGTGTCAGGCCGCCCCGTACCTACTCAGAGTGGATGAAGGCTGCAGAAGCCATCTGTACCTCCCAGAAAGGGGTATACATGACCTTCTTCGACACATCCATTACCTGGTACAAGCGGTTCTTTGACTTTTACACGCTTTATATTGCTGCCACAGGTGGAAAAACCCTTCTCGATGAAAACAGGGTGCCTTCCATTAATAACAGAGAGGCGCTGCAGGTGATGAACTTCCTTAGGGAAAACTTCGCGCGCCGCTATTCACCTGTTGAGATCACTCCAGGAGATCCATTTCTGAACGGCAGAGTGGCTGTCAACATTTCAGGACCCTGGAATGTTGCGGCTCTTGCCGCAGAGAAGCCGGAGCTTCGGTATACTGTGCTTCCCCCTCCGGTGCCTGATGAAAGTGTTAGAGGTAAAAATGTCCACTGTTATGCCGATCCCAAGTCCATGGCGATCTTCTCCACTGCCGCCCATCCGGAAGAATGTGCACGATTCCTGGCCTTCGCCCTCTCCAGAGAGAATGATGCCATGCTGATGAAAAAATGCATGCAGCTTGTCTACAGAAAAGACCTGGCCGCCGATCCGGCCTTTCAGCAGGTGTATGAGGCTCATCCGGTGCTGAAGGTTTTTTCTGAGGCAGTGCCTTATACGAGCTCACTCGATTCTTCACCGCGATTGATGGAGCTTTTTGATATTCTTTCGATGGAGTACGTTGATGTGGCAGTGAGGAGGATCCGCTCATGCGAGCTCGGTCTTGAGAAGGCGGAGAGATTGATGAAAGAGCTCTGCAATGAGCATTGAGTCTAAGGAGAAACAGTAATGACCGGCAAACGCTCGACCTTGAAAGGAAAGGACACATTAAAAGGCTATCTATTTGTAACGCCTTTTCTCATCTCCTTTGCAGTATTTACATTATGGCCGCTCCTTTACTGCATCAAACTGGTCTTCTTCCAGTTCAATCTGGGTGGCGAGATGCCCTACATCGGAGGAAAATACATCATCAAGATGTTCCACGACGAGATATTTCTTCACTCCTGGAGAAATACAATCGAGTTTGTCGCTATCAATGTGCCCCTCCAGGTAGGGCTGGCCCTCATTCTCGCAGTTGCTCTCAATCAGAAGATCATGGGCCGTGCGTTCTTCAGGGCGGCATATTTCTTTCCGGTCATTATCTCAGGGGCGGTGACCACCATTCTATGGCTTTATCTTCTGAACAGAGACAGCGGCATCGTAAATCAGATCCTCTATGCCGCTTTCAGAATACCTCCTGTGGGCTGGCTGACAAGCGAGCACATTGCGCTGCCTTCACTTGCAGTTCACGCCACATGGAAAAATGTAGGTCTCACAATCATCATCCTGCTTGCAGGCCTGCAGAATATCCCCCGATCAGTCTATGAAGCTGCTGAGATGGATGGTGTCACCCCGTGGCAGGCTTTCTGGAAGATCACGCTGCCTTTACTGAACCCAACATTTGTAATGGTGATAATGCTCTCCACGATGGGAGCCTTCTCGTTATTTGTGGAGCCTCTTGTTATGACCAGCTACGGCGGTCCCGGCGACGCTTCTATGTCGCTTTTCCTGTATATCTATAAGAAATTTTCCTTCTGGAATATGAACTACGCATCTGTGCTGGGATTGACAACGGCACTGGTCATTCTTGCAGTGATAATGCTGCAGAAAAAATTCCTGGAAAAGGAGCCTTACTATTGATGGAAAATCGATGGCGGACAGCGCTTTCGATTATCTGCTATGCGCTGCTCTTTATGGGAGCTTTGACATTTCTCTATCCTTTTGTATGGATGCTCTCCGCAACAGTAAAGCCGGTATCGGAAATCTTCTCCCTCTCACCCATCCCTTCCAGAGTGACTTTTGAATGGTACAGCCTGATGCTCAGCAAGATTCCGGCATTCCGGGGACTCCTGAACTCTCTTGTCGTGTCGGCGGCTATTGCAGTATCACAGGTCATCTTCGGATCCGTGGTGGGCTTCAGCCTGGCGCGGTACAGATTTCCAGGCCGGGACTTCATCTTCGGCATAGTGCTCTTTTCGATGGTAATACCTGCTCAGCTCACCTTGATTCCACTTTATCTCCTTGTCACGAAGCTGGGATGGCTTGATACCTACTGGGCTCTCATCGTGCCAGGCATGGTGGGGGGATTTTCCATATTCCTCTTCAGACAGTTTTTCCTGACCGTACCGCAGGATCTCATCGATGCCGCCCGTCTCGACGGTCTGTCTGACATATCCATCCTCTTCAGAATCTTCTTCCCGCTCTCTAAACCTGCCATTATAACCGTGGCGATGTTTTCCTTCATGGGAAGCTGGAACGATGTGCTGTGGCCCATAGTGGTGATCAGGAAATGGGATATGATGACTCTACCGCAGCTCATCACCCTCTTTCAGGTCGGCGGGATGGCAGGTGGACAGGTTGCGGTACAGCTGGCCTCAACTACAATCATGGTGGTGCCGGTGCTGATTGCCTATCTTTTCTTCCAGCGCTATTTTATCGAAGGCATGGCTACAACAGGACTGAAGAGCTGATGGAAACAGACAAGATCTGCTTTGAGCTTTTATATAACATGCTCCTTCTCTCGCATTTGAACTTCAAGATGAAAAGAGTTTTATGCATCGTGACGAATTTCATGAAAGAGGCTTTATGACACGCATAAGAATAAAAAGAAACCGGCAGACCTTTATACCCGATCCCCGTCACGTTATTGCCAGATATCTCAACCTGGAAAGCGGGACAAGGGAAAAGAGGATCATCAGGCAGATCCTTTCTATTCCAGAAAAAGACTGCCAAAGGCTGGTTGATGAGGTGATCGGGGAATTCTCCTGGCGTCACCGTTCCATCAGAGATATTCTGCTTTCCAGCTTCAACCGTGTGAAGCATCATCTGGATTGCGCAGAAAAAACTTCACAGGCTCGCAGACTATTGATTGGTGCATATTTCACCCATGAATATTCAGTGGAGTCGACAGCCCTCTTCAACCCTTCAATAGTTCCCCATATTGATCAGAGCGCCCTTCCTCCCCACTCATTGCGCTTTATTATAAGCTTCAGGGCAATCGGGGAAGGGCATATCTCCTCTATAGTGTTTCGCAGTGGTGTCATTGACAGTGATAATAACATTCTGATGGATCCCTTAAGCCATTTTCTGGAAATGCCCAGTATTGAGATGAACTCTGTCTGTGAAGTGACTTTTCGAAAAAAAAGCCTCCTTGCTGAAAGAGTCATCTCTCCTGTCTCCAGCGATGAAAGCAACGGCATTGAAGATGCCCGTTTTGTTAAATTCACCGATGATGACGGCAGCTTTATCTACTTTGCGACTTACGCCGCTTACAACGGCCATTCCATTCTTCCCAAGATGCTCGAGACAAAGGACTTTATCAGTTTCCGTATGTGTACCCTGAACGGGAAAGCCGCAAAGGGGAAGGGAATAGCTCTCTTTCCCCGGAAGATAGATGGGAAATATACCGCTGTCTCCAGGCAGGATGGAGAGAACCTGTTCATAATGAAATCCGATAACATATATCTCTGGGATGAAAAAGAACTGCTGAAAATGCCTGAAGAGCCCTGGGAGCTGTTACAGGTGGGAAACTGCGGCTCTCCGATTGAGACAGAGTATGGCTGGATTCTTCTCACCCACGGTGTGGGGTATATGAGGAAATACTGCATAGGTGTGGTTCTGCTCGACCTTCACGAGCCTTCGAAGATAATCGGGAGCCTGGGAGAGCCCCTTATCTTCCCCAGGGAAGACGAACGGGAAGGCTATGTTCCTAATGTCGTATACACATGCGGCGCCCTGATACACAATGGCGAGTTGATCATTCCCTATGCCGTCTCTGACACCTCTTCGGGCATTGCCACCGTGAAGCTCGACAATCTCATACAATGCATAATACACAGCTGAATTGAAAGTGAGTGATAAATCATGAACACAAACACACCGCGCACCCACACTCTCGAGCCCTCTTTGAATGAGATGAAGTCGATGGGGGAGCTCTGTGTCGATTTTGTGGCACATCACATTGAAAGCCTGCCGCAGCAGGATTCGCAATCTCTCGAAGAAGCAGGCAGAATGGCTGCGTATTTCAGGGAGGAACCGCCTGAAGATGGCTCTGCTTTAGAGGAGCTATTGGAGGTTTTCAGCATGGCTCTCCCCTATTCAATGAACACGGCAGGCCCTGGCTACATGGCTTTCATCCCGGGCGGAGGACTCTATGAAGCAGCACTGGCTGATTTCCTTGCCTGCGCTGCCAACCGCTACGTGGGAATCTGGGGGGCAGCCCCGGCGCTTGCCCGCATTGAGCTGAATGTGATTCAGTGGTTCTGCAGATGGATGAACTACCCGGAAGATGCCATGGGTATTCTCACCTCCGGAGGATCAATGGCCAACTTCTCTGCAATTGTGACTGCCAGAACGTCAATGCTGCCGGAAAACTTCCTCTCAGGCACTATCTACACAACCTCGCAGTGCCATCATTCGATAATAAAATCTGCACGCCTGGCAGGATTCCCTGCATCTGCCGTCAGAACTGTCAATGTCGATGAGGCGTTTGCAATGGATACTGTCCACCTGAAGGAGTGTATTGAAGCCGACAGAAAATCAGGGCTCACTCCTTTTATGATCGTCGCCAATGCAGGCACAACCAACACAGGAACAACCGAATATCTGGACGAAATGGCTGATATTGCATCATCTCTGAACCTGTGGCTCCACGCCGACGGGGCATACGGCGGATTCTTCTACCTCACTGAACGGGGGCGGACACGTCTCAGGGGGATGGAAAGAGCACACTCTATTACCCTCGACCCTCATAAAGGCCTCTTTCTTCCCTATGGCACCGGATGCCTGCTGGTCAGAGATGGAAGAAATCTCAGAAAGGCCCACAGCTATAAGGCTTCATACCTTCAGGATCTGGAAGACAATGAAGCAGTAAATTTCTCTGATTATTCTCCTGAGCTTTCCAGGGATTTCCGCGGCTTCAGGGTTTGGCTTCCAATAAGGCTTTACGGCATAGCGGCCTTTCGCAGGGCTCTGGATGAAAAGCTGGACCTGGCCGAATATGCTTATCAGGTACTTGCCACTTCTGGGCTCTTTGACATGGTGGCGCCGCTCCATCTCTCAGTGGTAACATTCAGGGCTCGATCTCCTCACAGTGATGCCGATGAATTGAACAGGTGCCTGCTGGAGCGCGTTAACACCGAAAAAAAGGTCTTTCTGTCCAGTACCGTAATCAACGGCTGTTTCACACTGCGCATCTGTGTGCTCAACTTCAGGAGCCACCGCGAACGTGTAGAAGAGGCGGTAGATTCTCTGATCAGAAATACAGAGAAGCTGCTGACAAAGATGTGAAGATTCTGACCGACACCAATATACCGAGTGCATGTGTTTCAACTCATATGGAAACACTTCAGTGGCAATCTTCGCCTTCCCTCCTGAGCCAATTGATGGAAGAATGTGTTGACAGGCAAAAGCACGACTACTTAAGAAAAAAGAAGCCTGTGTAAACAGAAAAGGCTTCTTCTCGATCATCAGGGAAAAAGACAATCAGTTCACCCAGGGCTTCACGAAATCGATCAGCTCCTGTTTCGTCAATGCTCCGGTCTGCTGTTTCAGTGTTTTTCTGTTTTTATCAATCAGGATAATATGAGGAACATACTCAGATTTACACAGGCTGCTGTATTCCCTGTACTCTGAAGAATCTTCATTATCAACATCGACTCTTATGATGTTCATCTTCGTCCTGTATTCACCTTCAAACTGAAGGAGGTCAGGCTTCATCTCGTCGCAGCTCGGTCAGCCGTTAAAGAAATAATACACCAGTGTATAGTCATATAAAGGACCTGCCTGTGTTGTACAGGCACCATAGATCATCACAGAGATAAGCATTGCTGCGACAAAAAGTGCTCTTCCTGTCACTCTCTCACCTCCTTTCCTGACAAATAACATAAGAATTGTAAATATTCGAGTCTGTCACTATTTTTCCTGGAGAATTTTGAGATATGGCTCCAGCATCTTGTCTTTCGAGCACTTCGTGAACTCTTCCCTCACCTGCGGCACTGTCAGGATGGCCTGCATGAAGAGGTTGTTCAGCCTCTTTCCCACATTGTTCTGAGGATAATCGAACAGGCCGTGGGCTTTATAGTAAATGTTGTCGGCCCTGAAGACGTAACTCATCTCGTAGACGAGATCTCTCAGCAGCTTATGAGCTCCCAGCCCCAGGAAGGTCATGGGCTTCCTGGCTTTCCTGTCTAATGCCCAGATCAATGTGCGGGAAAAGTCTTTCAGTATCTCTGTAATCGCTGCTGAATCGCCGCTTTCATCGCTTATCATCCCGACCGGATACTGTTCGCCTACTTCAGTGAATGCCTGCAGAATTTCTTTAGTATGCGGAATATGATTCAAAGGACCGGAAATGATGTAGCCAGTTGCCTTATCGTGCAGAACAGGGCAATGACCGTTGAAGAAGGAGCGATCATAGTACATCTTCCAACGTGATGAGATGTGTCGATCCTTCATATTCATGGCTAAAACAATTCCATCGGCAGGGAGCAGCTTCTCTCTGAACATCTTGACATAATCATCCTTATAAGGGCAGACATTGTCCATTACACAGTGATAGCAGCTGAGACAGCCGCCTTTGATATTAACTTCATGCAGATTGATCACCTCGACAGGATTCGGCGTCACCTTTACAAAAGTATCGATCATCTTTGCAAGGTTGGAATCGGCAGATTCCACATCATTCAGAAGCACGATCTTCCCGGTACCGGTCTTCGGCTTCTCTTCAACACTTCCAGGCTCATATACAAAGGAACCGGCCGGAACTGGAAAATACTCCTTCATGACAGGCCGCTTTTCAACTGGATAGGTGAAGAGCAACTCGGCAAAGGCCAGCATCTTTACTCTCTCTTCCTCATTCATCAGGTCATCCATATCTGCTGAATAACCTTTAACATATCTCATCCCCATGTCTTCGCTGATCCCGTGGAGGTATGCATGGGCGGTGTGATCATAGATATGCGCAGAAGTGGTAAAGGCAGTGGCATACTTGCCATTGAAGGCACCAGTGGCATTGCGCTCAAAGACCAGCTCTGCAAAGCGCTTGAGCTGGGCTGGAATGTGGAAGAAATATACCGGCGTCGCCCAGATTACAAGGTCAGCTGCCCTGATGCGATCGATCTCGGCAGCAAATGAATCAGGATTATTTACCAGCTTACTGATTCCACTCGCTATATGGATTATGTCGTACTGATGTGACGTGAAGTGCTTTTCAATGAATCTGATATACAACAGTGTAAGACTCTTCTCCCCCTTTGGGCTTCCGTTGATTACCGCTATTCTCATTTTCCATCTCCTCCTTTAGAAAATTATAAACATGGCTCGCTGCACTGACTAGCTGGAATTATGGGGCATTCCATCATTCCAGGCTTTACAGCTATAATGTTTCCATATAAGCTCAAAAATGGAATTGTAAATATTGGAGTCTGTCACTATTTTTATTGACATGGATTTTCCCTGTTTTCCAGGCGATTCCTCCTGGCAGGGACAGGAGCAGCAGAAAGGAATTGATTCAACAGGCATTGAAATCAACAGAAACTTATACATTCAGCCCGGAAGAGGGAAGGAGCTGCTGTGATATGTCAGCCTCACTGCCTCGCCGGATGTGAAAGCACCTGACTATTGGAGTAATACTATGGAGATAAAAGGCATACTCTTTGACATCAACGGAACACTGACAGATATAAAGACTGATGAGGGGAATGATGAGATTTACCGTGCCATAGCACACGTGCTCACATATCAGGGAATTGCGCTCCATAGGGGGGAAGTGAAAGACCTTTATTTCAGAATCATGCAGAGACAGCGTGAAGAGTGCGGCGAGAAGTGCCCTGAATTCAACGCGGTGGCAATATTCAGGGAGATACTCGATTCAAATTCAAGTGACTTCACCGCAGGCCTCCCGGAGGCAAAACTCGAATATCTGCCGCTTTTTCTGGCAGAGCTGTACCGGGGAGTGTCCCGGGAAAGACTCCGTCTCTATCCTGGTGTTAAAGAGGTCCTCGAAGAGATCAGGCACAGATATATTCTTGGAATCGTGACCGATGCACAGAGCGCCTATGCGATCCCTGAGCTTCAGGCTGTTGGAATCGTCGAGTATTTCGATACCATTGTCGTCTCAGGCGACTTCGGGTATAGAAAGCCTGATCCCAGGCTTTACAGGACTGCTCTTGAAAACCTGAATCTTGAGCCGGAACATGCAGTATTCGTGGGGAATGACATATATCACGATATCTACGGCGCACAGCAGGTGGGGATGAAGGCGATTCTCTTCATGACAGAATATGGAGACAAAAAGAAAGAAGGCGTCGATGCTGACTATGTGATCAGCCACTTCTCCGAGCTGCCGAAGGCGATCAGGTTCCTGGAAAATCATTGATAATCCACAGGGGGGCAGAATGTGTGAAAAAGACCATATTGTCATCCCTGTTGAATGGGATGTGCACTCTCTTGCATGGGACGGCGATGAGCTCGTGGACTGGGTGCTGGGGAAACGATGTTCTCTTGATAAAACAGAGACCAATATTAACGTCTGCTACCTTTACAGATTTGACTGTGTGTTCACTTCCCGTGACGGAACATATCTTGCCCTTGTTGAGAGACTGGGAACAAAGGGTGTGATCGTAAAAAACGGCACTTTCCTCCGTGAAATAAACCGCAGCTATTATCACGCCGATTGCTATGACTATCCACTTACATTCCTCACCCTGCCGGACGGCAGCACGGGAATCGCCCACTGCCCACACGAGTATAACACCATACAGATAGAATATGCCGACAGCGGGAATAAAGCAGGGCTCCCTGAGCTTAAATCAGAGAATTTCTTTCATTCCAGGCTGTCCATCAGCGAAAACAACCGCTTCCTCGTAAGCGCCGGCTGGATATGGCAGCCCTTTGACCAGGTCAGGATCTATGATCTGGACAGGCTTTTTTCAGGTGAAGAAGGCTGCACATCAGGATTTGGCGATGAATTCTCCCGTAATAACGTTGAAATCAGCGGAGCAGTATTCTCAAGCGGCAACACACTGGTAATGACCACATACGATGACGGATTCTGTTACAGCGATGACTCTCTGGATACTCATCATCTGCTCGAGCCAGACAGTATCTATCGCTACGATCTCACGACAGGCTCCTTTTTATCTCAGGCACCTGTCGGCGAGCCTCCAGGCACTATGATGCCTATTGGTAACTATGCAGTGAGCTTCTACAAGCATCCGAAGATAATCGATCTGCGCACAGGAAAAATAGGAAGAGTCTGGCCTGAGATCGGGAGCGGGAACCAGACATCCAGCATCTCTCACCACTCGGAAGTCCCGCCCATGGCGATGGATCCCGGCAACATGCGCTTTGCAGTGGCCTCAGGAAGAAAAATACACTGCATCCTTCTCGATCAGAGACTCTGACCTGAAAGCAGGGACTGTCATTATCAAAGGGATTATCTGTCATCTGATAGAAATACTCCGACCAATAACAGAGAATCACTTTCGAGGAGGACCGCACATGAAAACCAGTATATATTTCAGAGCATTGATGCTCACCGCACTCATTACAATCTTTCTGCACACTGCCATAATAACAGCAAAGGGCGTGGAGAAAAGGATCACCTTTCAGAAGGGAAGCTCTTCAGCAGTTCTGGAAGGCAGCATAGTGAGAGGTGATCAGGATACATATCTTATCGGCGCCAGAGCGAAACAGACAATGTACATCTACATCGGCTCATTGGAAGACAATGGGGTGTTCACCATCATCGACAGGACGACCGGCAAAGCGCTGAAAGGAGCTGAGGAAGGCACTGACACAAAGAGATGGGTAGGCTCTCTCCCCTCGACAGGCGACTATAAGATAGTCGTATCAGCCACGCGAGGAAACGCACAGTACATCATGAAGGTGGAGATTGAATGAGGGGATTCACCCTCGAGGCAGTAATACACTTTATCATCACACTTTTTCGGTACGCCTTACCTTCTTTCTGCACCGCATTCCACAGTGTTTAAAGGGCACATAGTGGTCTGGCTTTACAGAAGACTGGCGCTCGAGACGTTCAACGGCATCCAGAGCCATGAATCGGCTATTTTAGAGTGATCTTCCTGAAATCACTCTTTTCATTGCCTGAATAGTCAATGATCCGGAAGCCCACATCATACTGACCTTTCGGCAGTCTTCTCCAGCCTACCACTATCGAAGACGGGTCCTCCACTTTAAGCATGTCTTCCCTGTCAGTGGAAGCCACCTGCTTTTCATTCCCTTCTTCGTCAACTACCACATAGACAGGACGGATGGCTTTCACGTGCCTGAGATCGACTTCTTTCGGACCGAATTTTGTCTCCCTGAAAACAGAAATGAGCGCTCCACCCTTCTTTTCAGCGCCGGCGTTGTATTCAAACCTGAGCGTCACATTGAACCATTTTTTCAATTTCCTGAGCTGTACTTTTGCCGGAACAAGAACCATATACTGATGGGCTTTACTGTCCACAAGCTCATAGGACGTCACAGGACATACAAGAGACTGATCCTTGTCCTCGATTGTGAACCAGTGTCCATCCCAAACCTGCTCAAGATTACCGTCAACGTTGACAGAAGCCGGAATCTGACCTGCAATGATCTTTTCAGCCCCTTCCTTTCTTACAATGGAAAAGAACGCTCTGTCGATCTCATCATCGCCGGACGATGAGGTGATAGTCACTGACTTACCTTTCGGAAGATCTGCCCTGCTGGCTGTGAAAGAAGCCAGTCTGGAAGGGCGCCTTCTTGGAGATGTGCCCCTCATATAGCTCTCGAGAAAAGAATCCCACGCTACTTTCTTCGAAAAGGAAAGCCCCCTGTATCCTTCAGCTTCCCTGTATATCTTTCTCGTTGGGGGAAAATAGATGGAAATACCGTGAGAATCGGGGCGAAGATTCCCGTGTACTGAGAAGATGACCGCTTTGTCGATGCTACCTGTCAGTAAATCAGCAGCCTTTTTCACTCTGTCATTCTTTACATATTTGCCAGCCAGTGAGGCAAAATGATGGAGATCGAGCACTGAAAAGCTTACTGCCGGATCGCTGTCTGCACCGTATTCCTCAGTTTCTGAGCGGGCTTTTGCCACAGCCTTCCAGCCCTTTCTGTTGCCTTCCTTCATGACACCCATCAGCGCTGTGATGAAAGCGTTAAGAGAATTGCAGACATCGTCAACTGCATCCAGGGAGATCACCGAGAGAGTCACAGCTCTGCCGACCTTACGCACATCTCTGTCATCAGATTTCCTGAAGTAGTCTCTGTAGTTTTCAGCTATCAGCCTTCCAACTGCTGCACCGTCCATGGTGGGCTCAGCCACGAGAGTCTTCAACACCGGTGTGAAGCTCCATCCATCACAGGGCTCCACCTCTTCAGAGGCAACCATCACTCTGCCATAAGGCGCAATAGCTTGGGCAACTTCCAGGTTCGACATCAGACAGGCGTCGAAGCCTATCATTTCAAGCTTTCCGTGCTTTTCAGTAACCCTTGCCAGCACTTTCTTAATCCCGTCAATCGGGAGAATACCTTCTTCAGGGCTTTCATCCGCATTAACGCCAATCCAGCCTGCCCCGTGATCCGAGAAAATGAGAGCTGTTCTTGCAGCAGGATATTTCTTAATGCCATATTCAAGAAAACGCTCCAGGCTTCTGGGATCGCCCAGATTCAATTCCCCCCAGTCGGCAAGCTCGCGGAACTTCTTCTTTTCTATGGAGACAAGCTTGGCCGTTTTCCAGTTTTTCAGATTTGCCACACTTTCATTGCTGTAACCCTCCTCCTTGTCCCCATTGGGAGAGCGGTCAGCCAAAGCGATGATGTTGACATTGTCGGAGCCTCCTACAGCAAGGATCTGCCTGAGGTTTACAAGCATTGCAGACTCCAGATCGCAGTCTGCACCGAAATACAGGAGAATTGTCCATTCATCCTTTGTTTTATTTCCTGAAGTTGCTGAAGAATCGGCAGAACTGGAAGGCTTGACTGCAGGAGGCTTACCTGCACCGCTCTCTGAGGAAGTCGGAGCCTGTGAAGCGCCAGGACTCCCCCCTTCACCGGAGCAGCCCGACAACACCTGTATGAAAAGTGCGAAAGCTGAAACAGCCACAAAAAGCACTGCCGTAAAAGGCTTGAAAATGTTCAGAATCTTCATATAATCCCTTCTTTCACAAGCTTTAATAAGCTCAGACAGATGACTCATCGTCATACCTCATCAATCCAGTATCGCTGAATCAATCTTCCTTTCGGGGCCAGGATTCTTCACAACCTGCCCGGAGCCTGCAGCAGATTCTTCTTCCTTAAAAAACAGCATACTCCTGCAATCAGCGCCAGTCGGGAGAAAACAAGACTAACCGCAGAATATTCCAGAAATTAAAAAATAACAATTACAGCACTTTTTGATGGCTTTTTTTCTTAATTTTAACCTTTTTTTAAGAGGTGAGCAGTAAGATAGTATCAGGTTGAAACAACAGCAAAGGAGATTAATAAAATGAACAGCGAGACAAACTTCAGAGAAATAGAAGCTATAAATGAGAAAAGCATTGAAAACGTGGTTATATCTGGCAGAATGGAAGAAATGTATCTTGACAATCTGATGGGGTGCATAGGCTGTATTTAAGTGTCCCGGAACTTCTACAATATCGCTGTAACTGCGCGGTTTGCCTGTCCCCGTAAGGGGGGAATACTTCCGAGACATTATCCAGCAGCCATTTTCCAGTCGGATTTCTTGACAGAGGCAGATTTCCATGATATTATTACTTCGGTTTTCGAAATTTTCATGTTTTGTATATAATTCAGACTTACCCAGGAAAGGAAGATATTATGGAAAATCGATGGCTGCGCTCTTTTCAGGCATTTCTTCAAGCTCTCCTGATCCTTGTTCTTCTTCACAGCCCTTCTCATGCCGGTGACGGAGAACGGACTGCATATACCATAATGTCGATTGATAATCAGTTCTTCACCACACCATATGAGCGGACTGCCATAATGGGCGGTGCCTATATGGGAAGGGAAGGGACACCGGCGTCAGTGATACTGAACCCGGCAGCTCTCTATTCAATAAAGAAAGTTGATGCAATGGTCACCTTCACCCAGAAAAACTTCAAGGGAATCGGTGGCACTGCGAGCAGGAACAACGATGAAGCCATATCCGCACAGCTCTGCGATACAGGTCTTTATATCGCACTTCCTCTTGGCACACACAGCAGTGTGATGGCCTTTGGAGCTGACATATTCGACACTACCTTCAGCTCTTCACCAATGACAGAGCCCAGAGACCTGGGCTCACGCATATATGCAGCCTTCAGCTCTCCGCTGAATAAAAACGCATCATGGGGCTATGGGCTCATGTATCTTGATGATACATATGCGTGGGGAACCGGATGGTACAATGGAAAACAGTTCTCGAAATTCCATATGAAGAATCAATCACAGAGCTGGAGGCACCGTCTCGCCATGCAGGGTAACAGTGGTGGTCCTTTCTGCTGGGGTATACAATGTACGTTCGGATATGGCGACAGCAGCAACAATTGGAACGGAGTCGAGAACAGCGGCAGAGAAAAAAACCAGTATACAGCTTTCCGAGGAGGCGGCCAATGGACTCTTTCGAAAAGGACAAAGCTTGCGTGTGATATCGAGTGGCAGTGGACTGATATTCAGTTCGGCCATCACCCTGTCTCAACAGGCAAGGGAGGCGGCGCAGCCTTTTACAGAGGCGATACTTTGAGAGCAATGATCGGCATTGAACAGAGCCTGAGCAACTCTTTTTCCCTTCGGGGCGGGTACCGTCACAGCTCTTACAAAATGGAGGATTTCTGCAACAGAAACGCTCTGCACGACGTAAATACAGCATCTCTGGGATTCGACTGGAAACTCGATGGTGATCGACTGAACCTGTCGTGGAACGGCGAATATACCTGGATGGGCTACGGAGACTTTACACAGACAGTTTCTCTCAGATATCGCTTTTAACAATCATCACTCTATTCTGATTCGTGACAGCAGAGTGAAATGAAGTAAGGGAGCGTGAACTTGACCGGCTCATGCAGCCCTGTCTTTAAGAGCCAGAATCAAAGCGCACGCATAGCAGCAGGCTCCCATGAAAAGTGTGATCTTGAAGCCGAAAAAGACAGCGCATATCACTGCAAGGACAGATCCCAGCACCGAAGTGCTCCCGTTTATGGCCCACATCCAGGGCACTGTCCCTTCCGGACATTCACTGAGACGTCGAAGTCCCAGTGGAAAAAGCATCCCCATGGCAATACCGAGGGGAGCGATCATGAGTATGGACAGCAAGGCGCGCACAATCAGAGGGGCTGCGAAGAAATGCTCCACCAGAGCGGGACGGACGACAGCCAGAATGATTGCAGCTCCTATTACCACAGCTGCAGCAAAGAGCTGAGCCTTTCTGAGAGAAGAACAGCCGATTTTCTCGGTCAATGCGCTCCCGATGGCTCCTGAAACCAGAAGGGCAAATATCGTGGCAGACACAGCATAAACCGGATGTCCCAGGAAGAGGATAAAGCTCTGAGCAAGGCATATTTCGATTACCATGAACCCGATCCCCAGAGAAGCGAAGTATAGTGACTTTGCAACCCGGCTGGGGACACCGGAAAGAGAAACAATTGCTCCGCCTGTGAAAACCAATGTAATGACAATGCTGATGACAAGGAGAAGGCACAGCACAACTCTTGGTGCCTTTACTCCTTCCGGAGACTCTCTTCCCAAATCCCTTAATGAAGTCAGAGGAGGATCTGCCCATGGAAGGACCAGGCTGTCAATGGATGGATCGGGAAGAGCCTTCATGAGCTTCCAGTGTTGGAAGAAGAAAGGACGGTTATCCGTGGAAGGGCTGATATCCAGCGACGCAGATCTGTAAAGCGCATCCAGTGAGCCATTATTCAGGATATAATCGAGCACCGAATCACTCTTTGGATTCCCCGGCCTGTAATATACGGCGAATCCCCTTTTGCCTACCATTGATTCCATCTGGGTTATCTCATCTTCCGTAAAGGGAGTTGTCTTGACCAGAATGGAGAGAATCTTGAGATGATGAGGGCCAAAAATGAAAACATGCTTTCCCGGATCTGTAACACCGCGCTTCTTCAACGCTTCCCTGAGCATGACCAGAAGCCGCACATTTTCAAAGCCCCAGCGGGCTATGGACAGGACACCGCCTGGCTTGAGACGTGAAAGATAGGCATCAAGTGACTCCATGGTATAGAGGTTGTTCTCCGTGAGGGCATAGGCGCCTGTTGAGACAGATGCGTAAGTGTCTACAAGAGTAAGGACACAAACGTCGTATTTTCGATCACTTCTCTCCATGAAGCTCCGTCCGTCCTCGACAAAGACATTCACACCAGGTTTTCTATAGGGATCTCCACAGAATTCCGCAAGAGGACCTTTTATCAGCTCTATCATTATGGGATTTATCTCTACGCAGTCCACACGGCTTGGTGAATAGCGAAGCGCACATCTCAGATCGGATCCCCCTCCTGACCCAATTATGACAAAATCTCCTTCAGGCCTGAGACTGAAAGCCACAAGAGAAGGATACCAGGGCTCCTGCGACGATGGAAAGACCCAGGTGTCCGCACCTGTATCGATGACTATTCTGTAGAAAGGAACCGCTTTGTTTGTAGTGCCATAAACTACAGAAATTCTGCTGAAGGCGTTCCAGAAATCATTCTCTACAAGAGTTGTATCTTTAAAGGAACCGCTGTACACATGATGCATTCGAATCATTCGTGTAGAGAGATTGAGAACCAGGAGGAAGACAATAAAAATGGAGATCCAGAGGCTGATGGGCTTTGCCACACCGCCCTGAGATGCAAGAACAGCTCCTGCAATGGCTGCCAGAAGACATAAAAGCAGCAACCCGTTGGAAGGGCCAAGGGAGTTCATAACAGATATGGTGACAACACAGGCAATCGCTCCTCCCAGCAGATCATAGCAGTAAACCTGCCCTGAGTGGTTCCTGAATCTGTCGAGGAGTGAGCAGATCATCAATCCCCCTGAGAAAAATGGAAGAGATGCCAGAAAAAACATCCCTATAAGGCATAATGATTGAGGAAGCTTCGAATAGAAAGACAGCGGCACAACGAAAGTTACAAATAGAAACAACAGCATTGAGAGAGAAAAATAACAGCTCCACCGGTCCAGAGAAGCGTAAAAGCTATCGGAAGCGAGTCCTGAGCGGGCAAGCTTCTGATAATAGAGGCCGCTCGCGCCCAGGCCGAACAGAGCAAGAGAGACTGCCATAAAGCTGAAATGATAGGAAAAGATAGCGGAGAAGATTCTTGTTATGAAGAGCTCATACATGAGAAATGTAAAACCCAGGAAAAACACCGCAATGCCTGATTTCACATTCAAAGCTTCATGGTTTTCAGAAGAGTCTTTAACCTTATCCACTGTTTGACCTGATGTCCTGGAACTTTATAAACCGCATTTCAAATTCTGATATCCGAGATTTCGTGGAAATGTCAAACAAACCCTTTCGCATCGAAGGTACGCCACGCCATTTTCCTCAATTGCCTTAATCAACCTGCCTTAAAGCCATTCTGGAGCTTCTTCTCTCATGAGCCATCACAGCTTTTCTTCGAGACACCTGATTCGCTTCCTTAGCTTCTCCAGCCGCTTTTCAGCCACATTGAAGGTTCAGGTGGTTACACACTAAGCATATACCCATTGACAAAACGCAGAGAATATGATACTTTTAAACAAACGTTTGATTAAATATGATACTATGAATACACCCAGAGGCAGAAAAAAAACATCATCTTCAGGTTCTGCAAAGAAAGAGCTACTAATCGCCGAGGCAGAGAGGATCTTCGCCGACAAAGGCTTTCACGCCACTTCCATCAGGGATATAGCCTGCGCCACAGACAGCAATGTTGCGATGATCTATTACTACTTCAGGAACAAGGAGGACCTCTATCTGCAGATCCTCGATGACACATTTCGAAAGATGAGCGAGTGTATTCAGGAATCCATTGAAGCCGCTGGAGATGAGGAAGAGCGGATCCGGCTCGTCATCAGGACCTACATCGCATTCATGGGCACCAGAAAGCATATTCCCCGCATCATGGCAAGAGAGATGGCAGAGGGCGGAGAGCACTTCGCCATCATCATGCAGCGGTATCTATCCAGGAACTATGCTGCAGTTCATGACACTATTAAAAGCGGAATCGACAGAGGGCTGTTCAGCCCGGTAGATCCAAGCCTGTCGCCGCTGTGTATGATAGGAATGATGGTCTTCTTTTTTGTCGCCTCTCCAACGATAAAGAGGATACTGAACAGGCAGGACTATGACATACAGTTTCTGGAACAGATTACAGCCCAGGTCACACATATCTTCTTCAACGGCATTAAAAAGTAAAACAGTGAGGAAAAACATCGTGAAAACCATAGTTCACTCACTTCTGATCACGGCAATGATTGTTACCATTATGTCATGTGAAGCTCTCTCACAGGAAAAAAAATACTACAGCATTGAAGAATGCGCCAGGATAGGCATTGACAACAGTTTCAAACTGAAAGCCCATGACTCCAGGATCGTGCAGAACGATGCCAAAGTCAGGGAAACACTGGCCACCAACAATCCGAGTGTAAGCATCTCGGGCTCATCTACGTACCAGCGCCCTCAGGTAATGTTCGGGCTGCCGATCACGCTTCCTGGAATACCCACCCTGGAGGGCATAATAGTTCCAGAATGGTATCATACTTACAACATTGCTGTTAACAAGCTCATCACCTCCTTCGGGAAGGTGGAGGCAGCAGCCAGGGTTACCCAGGCCGGCGATCTCCAGTACAAGGCGCAGCAGCGTATCGATCAGGACTCGCTTCTCTTTGATATCGTCAGAGGCTACTACAACGTCATCCTGTCCAGACAGCTCGTAGAGATCGCAAAGGCCCAGGAGAAGCTGTGGAAGGAACATTACAAGATCTCTGAATCCATGTACAAGCGAGGCACCGTGGCAAAATATGATCTGCTGCGAGTCCATGTATCGCTTACACAGGCTCGGGAGCAGCATGTCACCAGCCTGAAAGACCTCGAAGTGGCTCGGGGCAGCCTGCGCACACTTATGGGGCTTCCCATCTCTACGATCATTGGAGACATTGAGGATCAGCCTTTCTGGGCTGACAGTGAAAAGGAGAAGATGGAGCTCCCCATCGAGCACTGGAGAGAAAAAGCCCGACAGAACAGCTCTGCGATCCATTTAGGGAAAGCTGCGCGCCTGCAGGGAGTATATGCACTCGACCTGGCAGTGCTGGACAACGCCCCGACCCTCTCCTTTCAGACCAACTACGCAAGGCTCACAAAGACCATGTTCGGCGAAGACTGGTCGTGGCAGAACACCTTTGCACTGTCAATTCCCATCTCAGATGGGGGTCAGAAAAGCGCCAGGATCACCCAGGCCAAAGAGCTGATCGCCCAGGCAGACCTCAACATCCGGGACACGGAGCGCAATGTGCTGTGGAACGTGGAAAAATCCTACCTGGATCTTCACGAACTGCAGATCAAGATAAAAACGGCAGAAGAACAACTCGATGTGGCGAAAGAAGGCTCCAGAGTAGCCAATATCAGATACAAGGCTGGAATCGGAACGATCGTAGAACTGACCGATGCGGAATCAAACCTGGTAAAGGCAGAAGTCAACCTCAGACAGGCATACTGTTCGTATTACATACAGATGGCAGCGCTTTCCTATAACAGCGGCATACTCTACGATGACATATTCATGTCTGGGAGGAAAGGTGAATGAAAAAGGTTATAATTGTGCTTATCGTTATTACACTTCTCGTCGGAGCATTTTTCCTGCTGAAAGGGTTTACTCACAAACCCCCTGCCGGCAAAATAGAGCTCTCAGGCACCATAGAGACGACCGAGGTGGATGTCAGCTTCCAGGTGCCGGGAAAGATCGTCAAGCTGATCCCCCAGGAAGGTGACAAGGTGAAAAAGGGGGAGTTCATCGGCCAGCTCGATGACAAGGATCTGATGCAGAGCATCAACATTGCCCGTTCAACCTGGAAAACCATAAAAGCACAGCTCCCTCAGCTCGAGACGAAGATCGATACATCGAAAGAGCAGGAAGCACGCCAGCTTGTGCAGGCAAAAGCCCAGATCGCCGAAGCGAAACTGCGTTGGGAGAGCCTGAAAAAGGGGTCCAGGACACAGGAAATTGACCGGGCAAAGTTCAATGTCTCTCAGGCCCGTCATATGGTGGATAACAACAAGCGCGAGTATGACAGGGCAGAAGGGCTTTACAGGGACGGAGCCGCACCGGCCCAGCAGCGTGATCTTGCACGGACAAATTACCTTACATCAGTAGATATGCTTCGGCAGGCAGAGGAATCACATAAACTTGCAAAGGAAGGGCCGAGGCAGGAGGATATCGACGCCGCAGCCTCAAAGATAAAGCAGGCAGAAGCCGCATATGACGTGATAAAGACTCAAAGCCTTCAAACCAGACAGCTCGAGCAGCAGAGGGAGATATTCCAGGCCCAGCTCGACCAGGCAGAGGCGAATATCAGGCAGGCAGAAATTCAACAGAGCCATACAAAGCTCTTTTCACCTATCACAGGTGTCATACTGCTGCGGCCAAAAGAGCCTGGTGAGGTGGTCAGTGCAGGCACCACGGTACTGACAATGGCAAACATAGAAAAAGTCTACCTGAAAGCCTATATAGGCGAAACAGATCTGGGGAAGATAAAACTGGGAGACAAGGTTGCCATCACGACAGACAGCTTCCCTGGAAAGAAATACGAAGGCACCATCTACTTCATATCAAGCGAAGCCGAGTTCACTCCAAAAAACCTGACGACCAAGGAAGACAGGGTTAAACTTGTATACAGAATCAAGGTTGAAGTGCCCAACCCTGAACAGGAGCTGAAACCCGGAATGATTGCGGACGGCATCATAGATCTTAAGGGGAGATGACATGGCCTTCGGGATTTCGGTACAGAACCTTGCGAAACGCTTCAAAACTGTCACGGCACTGGAAAATATCACCTTCGATATCGGGCCGGGAGAGCTCTTTGGCATTCTGGGCCCTGACGGGGCAGGTAAAACGACACTATGCAGGATTCTGGCAGGACTCATGAGCCCTTCCGAAGGCACAGTGACGTTGGGCGGCATCGATGTTGGGAGGTATCCGGAGAAGATAAAGAGCCACACCGGCTATATGCCGAGAGATTACGGGCTTTACGGAGATCTGGCCGTGGAGGAGAACATCAACTTTTATGCCGATATCTTCAAAGTGCCGGGCCGCGAGAGAAAGGAAAGGATGGACAGGATTCTGGGCTTCACAGGTATGGCTCCCTTCAAGAAACGCCGATCGCAGTATCTTTCAGGAGGCATGAAGCAGAAGCTTCAACTGGCCTGCGCCCTCATTCACACCCCGCAGTATCTAATCCTGGACGAGCCGACATATGGCGTCGATCCTGTCTCCCGGCGCGAGTTCTGGAAGCTCCTGCTGGAGCTTCTGAAGGACGGACTTACAATAATGGTCTCCACCTCATACATGGACGAGGCTCAGCGCTGTCACAGAATTGCCCTGCTGCACAAAGGAAGGGTATTGAAACTGGACCGCACCGATTCAATCATCTCCTGCCTGCCAGGCACTATGATAGAGATCTCCTGTGAGAACTCGATAGAAGTGGCCAAGAAAGTGGAACAGTTCCCTGAAGTCCGCAAGGCCACTCTGTATGGAGACAGAATTCACGTGCTTCTCAAAGAGGGAGTGCAGGAAGAGGTGCTTTACAGCCACCTCACCGGTGAATGTGCCGGTGTCTCCAATAAAGAGCGGATCACCCCTTCACTGGAAGACGCGTTCATCTTCCTGGTCGAGGAGGATATTAAAAATGAATGACCGGAAAGATGCCATCGAGGTGCGCAACCTGACCAGACAGTTCGGCGATTTCACAGCCGTCAACAACATCAGCTTCTCTGTCAGAAAAGGCGAGATTTTCGGCTTCCTGGGCCCGAACGGCGCCGGAAAATCCACAACAATCAGGATGCTCTGCGGTATCCTGCTGCCTTCGGGGGGTGAGGGGCATGTGGCAGGATTCAATATAAGAACCCAATCTGAGAAGATCAAACAGCATATCGGCTATATGTCTCAGAAATTTTCGCTCTATCCGGATCTTTCCGCAGAAGAAAACCTGGATTTTTTTGCAGGTGCATACAGTGTACCGCTTCGCGATCTCAGGGCAAGAAAAGAAGAGCTTCTCGATATGGTCGGACTCAAGTCCCGACGAAGTGACGTTACATCACTTCTGACCGGAGGATGGCGGCAGCGCCTTGCCCTTGCCTGCGCCCTTATTCACAACCCTCCCATCATATTTCTGGATGAGCCCACCTCAGGCGTCGATCCCCTTTCACGACGCGACTTCTGGGACACCATTCAGACGCTGTCGAGAAAAGGCATAACCACACTGGTAACGACTCACTATATGGAAGAGGCTGAATACTGCCAGCGTCTGGCTCTGATTTCAAGCGGCTCAATAATCGCGAAAGGTACGCCCCAAGAACTGAAAGAGTCTTTCGACTACAGAATATATTATGTTGAGTGCTCAGATCTCATCAGAAGTCTGGAGATCCTTTCAAAAGAGCCCATCTTCAACGACACATCCCTATGGGGCTCAGGACTCCATGTGGTGTCCACTTCCCGGGAAGGGGTAGAAAAAATCATTCGTGATGCTCTTGAGAAGGAGCAGATCGACATATCCCTGATCAAACCGGCCGATATCTCGTTGGAAGATGTATTTGTCTACAAAGTCACTCAGGAGAAGATTAAATGAGCCTGACGCGGCTTAATGCGATTATTCACAAGGAAATGCTGCATATTCTGAGAGACAGAAGGAGTCTCGCTGCTGCCATTCTGATCCCCCTGATGCTTATGTTTGCCTATTGCGAATCACTCAGCCTGGATGTGAACAATATCCCGATGATTATAATCGATTATGACAAATCGCCTGAAAGCAGAGATTTCGCAGGAAGGTTTACCAGCTCCGGCTATTTTTCCATCGTTCAATATGTTGATAACTACAGACAGATGCAGCGAGCCATAGACAGAGGCGATGCCGTAATGGGACTCTCGATCCCCAGAGATTTCGGCCGCAAGGTGCGCAGAGCTGATACCAGCATCCCGATACAGATTCTCATCGACGGCACAGATCCCAACAGAGGGTCCATAGCAGCAGGCTACAACGCGCTAATAACACAAAACTTCTCTACAGAAATCATAGAGAAAAAGCTTCAGCAGATGGGGCTCACCACAGCAGGCAGCACTATACAGGCACAGGTGAGGATCTGGTATAATCCATCACTTCGGAGCAAGAACTATCTGGTCCCAGGCCTTATGGCGATGATCATGTCAATTCTGGCAGCCCTCCTCACCTCAACAACTGTTTCACGCGAATGGGAAAACGGCACAATGGAGCTGTTGATATCTACTCCTGTGTCGGCTACTGAAATTGTAACAGGTAAATTCATCCCCTATTTTATCCTGGGACTGATAGACAGCATCCTGATTCTGCTTCTGGGATACTATGTGTATAGTGTGCCTATCAAGGGGAGCCTCACACTGCTTGCACTGGTCATCACACTCTTCCTGTCCGGCATGCTGATGCTGGGTCTCTTCATATCCTGCGCCTTCCGCTCCGCGCTGATATCCAACCAGATTGCCTTCACAATTACCTACATCCCTACCATGCTCCTTTCAGGCTTCATATTCTTCATTCCTGGCATGCCGTGGATACTTCAGATACTCACATACCTGGTTCCAGCCAGATACTTCCTGACCTGCACGAGAAGCCTCTACGCCAAAGGCGTTGGGCTTGAAGTGCTCGGTTTTGACATATTTCTGCTTTTCATGTTCAATCTGCTCATGTTCCTGTTGGCATTCATAAGCTTCAAAAAAACACTGGATGTAAAATGATATGATAAGAAGGCTGACAACGATAATCACCAAGGAGTTCATACAGATCAAGCGTGACAGCATGATGCTCAGAATGCTCCTTCTGCTGCCTGTCGTGCAGATTATCATATTCGCCTATGCCGCCGTGATGGATATAAATAACATCAACACTGCGGTGCTGGATAAGGACCGATCTTCCTATTCCAGAGACCTCCAGGATGTATTCCGAACTTCCAGCTATTTCATCATTAAATACCAGGTCGATACTGAGAAAGAGATCTCATCGATGCTCGACAGGGAGGATATCCTGTGCGGAATCGTCATCCCGCCGGATTTCGGGAAAAAAGTGGAGAAAGGCTCACCTGTCAGCATCCAGATCCTGGTCGACGGAACTAACAGCTCGGCAGCAAATGTGATATCCAATTACTCGACAAGTTCTGTGGCGGCCTATGCCAACAGGATCCTGAAAAGCAGGGGGCTCGACGTGTCCCAGTTCGGCTCCCTCAATGTGGAATCGCGATTTCTATACAACCCTTCACTGGATAACAAATATTTCTTCATTCCCGGCATTTTTGCAATGATTGTGCTGATTCTGGGGATGCCCATAACTGCCATGGCCATCGTAAGGGAAAAAGAGCAGGGCACGCTGGAGCAGATTATAGTGACACCCATCAGACCGATTGAATTGATCATAGGAAAGGTTCTCCCCTACACCATTCTCATCATCATCAGCTCAACCGGAATACTGATTATCACCCTTTTCTGGTTTCATCTCCCTCTCCGGGGCGATCTGCTGGCCCTCTATCTGGCGATTGTACTTTTCCTTCTGAACAGCCTGGGGATGGGCATCTTCATCTCCACAATCTCGCAGACTCAGCAGCAGTCGATTCTCACAAGCTTCTTCTTCAACATGCCGATGATTCTCTTCTCAGGATTCATGTTCCCCATAGCCAATATGCCTCCTGCCTTCAGGTTTATTGCCGATATCAATCCTATGCGGTATTTTCTGGACTGTGCGAGAGATATATTTTTAAAGGGCACTGGATGGGCAGATCTAATGCACAGTTTCGTCGCCATGGCATTGACAGGCATCGTGGTCTTCACTGCAAGCATACTTCTATTCAAGAAGAGAGTCGATTGACGATAAGGCTTCGGCTCCATTCCTGCAGATTAAAGGATTTACACCTTTGTTTGAGAAATGCAGAAGTGTAATAAGAAACGGTCAGGGATGACAGCCTGGTCTGGAAGGAAGGCAGAGCGATGTCAGAACATAGATACTACGAATGGGTATTCAGGCGCTTCACGAAAAAGACAGACATCCTGTCTGTGTGGCATTTCAGGATGCAAGGCCTCGATCCCTGGGACCTCCTGGCCGGCACACCGATAGACATATGGAGCAGGCGCAACTTTGTTTTGTGCCGTAAAAACGGCAGAAGAGAGGATTTCATCCTTTCCAATCATCCAATTCCAGTCCATTCAACGCGGCTGAAGACCTTTATCGAAGAGATTGCCGCCGGCGAAATGCAGTATCTTCCAATCAGGATATGCAACTACAGAGGATGCATGGAGGAGATCGAAGGTTATCACATAGGAAACACTCTCAAAATAGTAGACTGCATAGACCGGAGGCAGACACCTGCCGTGCCCGAGATTGGGAACGTTACACGCGGTATGTATCGAAAGCCCGGTGAAAAGGTGAATGTCGTGCTGAACCCTGCGATGATAGGCGATGAAAAGATATTCCGCATCAAGGACTGGGAGTTCCTGCTCATAGTCAGGGATGATGTCGTAAAGGCAATTAAAAAGGCCGGCTTCAGCGCAGGCAGATTCACGAAGATTAAAATGACAGACCTGCTGGCATCTGAAGAGCCTGAGAAGCCGGAGGCTGAATCCGGACAGCAGAATGGCTGCAGAAATCCAATATCCTGCCTTATGTGCCTGGAAGAGCATCGAAGAGCTGAATCGGAGCCTGAAAAGATTACAGGCCAGGAAATGAGGAACAGACCGGAAGATGAGACGGCAGAGGCATCGTACGCCAGACAAGGACACGGCTCAGAGGAAGAGCTCCTGGAATCATTAGGCTCCGAGATGAAGTCGATGCTGTCCGATCTCAAGAACAGATACATGCCAGGTAATAAGCTGCCTGTTCCCAATCTGGACAAGATGGTGAACCATATCGCCAGATATATTGGACCGCCTGACGCGGTCATCCATGAAATCGTTTCGGACATTGTGCACATCGACATTCACTGTGTAGCTCCCGGAAAAGGCAGAAACTTTATCACCCTTGTCACAAGCGGCATGAGCGATAAATCGATGATAGCTCCCGATGAGGCAAGGGAGTTCCGCTACGCAGAGCTTCTCACCTATCTGCCTGCCGACTGGCCTATGGATAGGAACAGCAGCAGACGCGAGGAGTTTTACTGGCCTGTCAGGCTTCTGAATGATCTCGCGAAACTGCCTCACCTGCTTGAGACATGGCTCGGACCTGGGCACACGATAGCCAACGGAGAGCCACCTGAGCCCTTCTCGGCCAACACGAGGTTATGCGGCTCCCTGATTCTGGACCCCATATTCGAGCAGAAAGGCTTCAGAAAGCTCACAATAAGCCCTGAGAAAACGATAAATTATCTTCTTGTCCTTCCGATTTACATGGAGGAGATGCTGATGGCCATCAACCATGGAACCGATCTGCTGCTTGAAAGGCTCGAAATGAAGCGCATCAGCCCGATACTGAATATCAGCAGAGAGAGTGCGGTCAGGCCTAGAAGAAGATAGACCGACTGCGCCCTCACGCCATAATCCAGTCGCACCTTTTCCAGCCTGAAAATATTGACTTCATGATGCTGTGAGAATATAATGACTTAGTATGGTAATTTAACGCTACTCTGTGTGAATCCCGCGAAAATCGGGAGCGGTCGCGCCGCCGTGAACAGGAAGCCGCAACGGCTCCTGCAAGCCGGACCTCTCATATACTCTGCGCATGAACCGCGCTCTGTTCATCGCTGAACATTAAAGGAGGAAAACCATGGATCAGACAGTCACTGAGCACAAACTGGCCGAATGGACAGCAGCAGCCGCAAAACAGCTTAAAGGGAAGGACCCCTCGACACTTAAATGGCTCTCCCCTGAGGGAATCGAGGTCAATCCGCTTTACACGGCAGAAGATCTGGAAGCGATAGAACAAACGAACACCATGCCCGGGCTGGAACCGTTCATCCGCGGCCCCTATCCGACGATGTATGCAGGAAGGCCCTGGACGATCCGCCAGTATGCAGGGTTCTCTACGGCAAAGGAGTCGAACGAGTTCTACAGGAAGAACCTGGCAGCAGGGCAGATGGGTCTCTCAGTGGCATTTGATCTGGCGACTCACAGGGGCTACGACTCAGACAATCCCCGCGTGGCAGGCGATGTCGGTAAAGCCGGAGTCGCCATAGACAGCGTTGAGGACATGAAGATACTCTTCGACCAGATACCACTTGACAAGATGTCTGTATCCATGACCATGAACGGCGCTGTCATTCCTATTCTCGCAGCATACATAGTCACGGCTGAAGAGCAGGGAGTGAAGCCCGAGCTTCTCACAGGAACCATTCAGAACGATATCCTGAAGGAGTTTCTGACTCGCAACACATATATCTATCCTCCTGAGCCTTCGATGAGAATCATCTCTGATATCATCGCCTACTGCTCGCGCAACATGCCGAAATATAACACTGTAAGCATAAGCGGATACCATATAATGGAGGCCGGCGCGAACTCGGTACAGCAGATAGCATTCACTATAGCGGACGGAATTGAGTATGTAAGATCTGCGATCAAGGCAGGCCTCGATGTAGACGACTTTGCGCCCCATCTCTCGTTCTTTTTCGGCATCGGCATGAACTTCTTCATGAACATAGCAATGCTTAGAGCCGCTCGTTATGTATGGAGCGAGGAGATGAAACAGTTCAACCCGAAGAAACCCAACTCCAGGTCACTGAGGACACACTGCCAGACATCAGGATGGAGTCTCACTGAGCAGGATCCATACAACAATATTATCAGAACCACGATCGAATGCATGGCTGCAGCGCTGGGCGGGACGCAGTCGCTGCACACCAATTCCTTCGATGAAGCCATAGGGCTCCCGACTCCATTTTCGGCAAGGATTGCAAGAAACACGCAGATCATAGTCCAGGAAGAGTCTCATATCTGCAAGGTAATAGACCCTCTGGGAGGGAGTTACTATATAGAGAGCCTCACCAACTCACTGATTAAAGAGTCGACAAAGCTCATCAGGGAGATAGAGAAGCTCGGAGGAATGGCTAAAGCCATCGATTCAGGGCTCCCCAAGCGGATGATCGAAGAAGCGGCAGCAAGAACGCAGGCCAGGATAGAGCGCCTCGAAGAGGTAATCGTGGGAGTCAACAAGTACAAGCTCGAGCAGGAAGAGGAAGTCCCGGTACTCGAGATTCCGGAGACAGTGAGACAGGAGCAGATTGCGTTTGTAGAAAAGATAAAGGCATCACGCGACAGCAAGGCGGTGCAGGAGGCCCTCGACAGAATCACAGAGACTGCAGAGGGCGCAGGCAATCTGCTGGAAGCAGCTCTCCCGGCAGTCAGGGCGAGGGCCACAGTTGGAGAGATAAGCGATGCAATGGAAAAAGTCTTTGGAAGGTACAAGGTGAAGATGGAACTCATTACCGGCGTCTATTCATCAGAATACAGGGGCTCCGACGAAAAATTCAACAAGGTCCGGGAGAGAACCGATGAATTCCTTAAAACCAGCGGAAGACGGCCGAGAATACTGATAGCCAAGATTGGACAGGACGGCCACGACCGCGGAAGCAAGATCATCGCCACCGCTTTTGCAGATCTGGGCTTCGATATAGATCTCAGCCCGATGTTTGTCACTCCGGAAGAGGCTGCCAAGATCGCCATGGAAAACGACGCCCACGCCATAGGAATCTCATCGCTGGCAGCAGGGCACAAGTATATAGTCCCTGCAGTAGTGTCAGAGCTCAGGAGGCTTGGATGTCCTGAGATCAAGGTGTTTATCGGCGGCGTGATACCACGGCAGGATTACGAAGAGCTCACAAAGGAAGGCGCTGTTGGCATATTCGGCCCTGGAACGAACATCATCGAATGCGCCAACAAGGTTCTCGATGAGATAGCAGAAACCCAGGCACAGGAAAAAACACTATGAGATACAGAACGGCAGAAGAGTATTCAGAGGGAATCATTGAAGGCAACAGGCTCGCCCTTTCGAAGGCAATTACGCTGATAGAGAGCGAAAGAGCCGGAGACAGAATAATTGCCTCTGCATTGCTCAATGCCCTGATACCGCACAGCGGCTCATCGATCCGTCTCGGAATAACCGGAGTGCCAGGTGCAGGAAAAAGCACGTTCGTAGAGGTGCTGGGATGCCATCTTGCAGACAGGGGTCACAAAGTTGCAGTACTTGCTATCGATCCGAGCAGCACGATAAGCGGAGGCTCGATTCTCGCAGACAAAACCCGCATGGATAAGCTCTCCACCAATGCCTCCGCTTTCATCAGACCTTCTCCTTCCTCATCGCATCTTGGGGGAGTGGCCAGGAAAACGAGGGAAACCATGATTCTTTGCGAGGCGGCAGGCTTCGATGTGGTGTTTATCGAGACAGTGGGAGTCGGGCAGTCAGAGATAGCCGCCGCCTCGATGGTTGACTTCTTCCTGGTGCTGATGATCCCTGATGCAGGCGACGAGCTGCAGGGCATCAAGAAGGGAGTGCTGGAAGTGGCAGATGCCATTGTTGTCAACAAAGCCGACATCCGGAACATGGAAAAGGCACTGGCTGCCAGAAAGGTATACGAGAACGCCCTTCACATAATAAGCCCCACATCGAAAAACTGGAAACCGCCTGTTCTGACCTGCAGTGCTCTTGAAGAGACTGGTATAGACGAGATATGGGACATAGTGATGAAGCACCACGCCATCTTCGCCGAGAGCGGAGAGCTTGTCAGGAAGCGCAGGGAACAGGATGTAAACTGGATGTGGTCTCTCCTGGACAGCTATCTGAAAGACCATATATTCTCGCAGCCTTCTGTGAAGCGCGCCATCGAAGATGCCAGATCGGCCGTAATTGAAGGCGCCATTACGCCGGATTCTGCTGCGATGCTTATCCTGAATACGATAGTGGCTCGTCCGGACAGCGTCCCTGAAAAATAGCTGTATCAAACGGATGAATCATTTTACCAGGATCCACAATTCTGTCGAATTCATCAGCAGTTACATAGTCAAGTTCAAGTGCCGCCTGCTTCAGAGTCAGGTCGTTATCAAGCGCGTAGTGTGCTGTCTGTGAAGCCTTCTCGTAGCCGATTACCGGGCTCAATGCAGTTACCAGCATCAGTGAACGCTCAACGTGAGAGGCGATCTGCCTCCTGTTCGGTTCTTTCCCGTCAATAAGAAATCTTCGGAAGTTATTTATACTGTCTGCCAGAATCCGGATTGACTTCAATATGTTATGGATGATAAGAGGCTTGTAAACGTTCATCTCCAGATGCCCCCCTGCACCGCCCATCGTGACAGCAAAATCGTTTGCAATCACCTGTACGGCAACCATTGCAAGAGCCTCACACTGGGTCGGGTTCACTTTTTCCGACATAATTTATGAGCCTGGCTCATTGGACGGAATGACAAGTTCATAAAAGTCCGCCCTCGGTCCGCAGGAGAGCAGACGTATGTCATTGGCAATCTTGTAAAGCGATGCGGCAAGAGTCTTTAACGTTCCTGACAACTGCAGCAATGGCTCGGCCAACAGCAGGGAGGGCAGTGTCATCAACTTTTCCCGTCCTCTTCACAGGATTTGCAGAACAGGTTCCTGAGCATTTCAACCGTGCTTTCGTCGACAGTGCCCTCTGAAAGCTCCTTGAGCTTTAATGTCGGTGCATGGAGCAGTTTACGGACAAGGGATGAGCAGAATGCCCTCATCATTTCCTTCTCCTTTTTGGAAAGAGAGTTCTTTGCAAGCATCCTATCCAGCTCCGATGACGCCGTGTTTTCAAAGCCCTCGCGCATCCCTCTTATTATTGGGATTATCTCCCTGGCGTTCAGAAATGACAAAAAAATGTTTGACTCCTCATTGATTATTGCATTAACCCTTTCAATCTCGTTACAACGCTCCATAAGATTCTGCTCAACTGCATGCTGTAGATCGTCTATGTTGTAAAGATAGACATTGTCCAACTCACCTGACGAAGGCTCCACATCCCTTGGCACGGCGATGTCCACGATGAACAGTGGGAGGTCCTTGCGGTTTTTTAAACCGGCTGCTATCTTTTCCCTTGTCAGCACGAAGTGCGGTGCCGATGTGGATGATATTATGACATCTGCTTCACTTATGCAGAGAGTGATATTGGAGAAGGGGACCGCCTGTCCTCCACAGGTACAGGCTATCCTTCTGGCTTTTTCGACAGTCCTGTTGGCCACGGTTATGCTACGAACGCCGGCCTTCGAAAGGAGCTTCACAGTGAGCTCACCGGTCTTTCCGGCGCCAAGCAGCAGGACTCGGCAACTGGCAAGATCTCCGAATATCCTCCTGGCCAACTCTACGACTGCAAAGCTTATCGATGAAGCGCCCTGGCAGATTCCCGTCTCGCTTCGAGCCCGCTTCCCGGTTCTTATTGCCCCTTCCAGGAGTTTGTTTAGAATCGGTCCGGTAAAGCCTTGCTCTTGTGAATCGGTGAAGAATTTTTTAACCTGACCGAGTATCTGGGCTTCACCCACTATCATCGAATCGAGTCCGCAAGCCACAGAAAAGAGATGCTGAACGGCCTTTCTGTCGCGATGTTCATAAAGAAATGCCTCAATTGTTGAGAGTTCCACGCCGCCAAATGAGGACAGCACGGCCTTTGATTTTTCAGCCATATCTCTGCGCGATACTCCAGAGCAGTAAATCTCCGTCCGGTTGCACGTGGAGAGGATGACCCCCTCTTCAACACAGACCCTGTCAACGAGTGAAGCAAGAAGCTCTCTACAGACAGCATCGGTGAATGAAAACTTTTCTCTAATCTCGACCGGTGTATTTTTATGATTGAGGCCTATGACGACCAGAGACATGCCAGCAGCTCCATATCACTTTTCTTGACCCTGCGCGGCAGAATACTATTCAGATGAGACAGCCTGCAGTATCAATCGCAGTCAATCTTCCACATCACTCTGGGAAATCCTGGCAAACGTTTCTCAGTATATAATTCATCTCTCCAGGAAGCCTGTAATACCTTTCGTCTGTTGGGAGCACACCGTGGCATTTTTTTGCCAGACTTTCTGAACTAGCTCAGCCCAGCGTTTTCTATGAGCCAGGGAAGCATGAGTGAGAGGCTCATTTTAATTTGCTTTTATCATCGACATTGTGAATGAGCGAACCGGGCTTCCCGAATTGATATCCCAGAGGCGCACTGTGCCATCATCACTGCCGCTCGCAAGCGACTTCCCGTCAGGGGAGTAACAGACAGAACGCACCGCATCGCTGTGACCTTTGAACAATGTCGTCTCCTTGCCGCTTTCCATATCCCACAGGTGGATGAGGTTATCAGAACCTCCACCGGCAATGCTCCTCCCTTCTGGAGAAAAGTCCAGGCTGTTGAGAAACCACTCTCCCTTGACAATCGCACAGTGCAGCTCTCCTGTGAGAGTATCCCATACTCTGATGGCTCCACATAATGAAGCTGCTGCAAGAAGTCTTCCCTCTTGAGAAACTGCTATGACGTAGACGGGGTCCGGCTGCTCCCCCCAAGACTTTTCAAGCGTTGCCCCTTCCTCATCCAGAAAGGACAGCGACGAGCTTCCAATGGCAATTGCCTTGATAGCCGGTAATGCAGCCAGGGTATGGAGCCTGCCGACTTTAGTTCTGTTTTTAACCTTACCTGTTTTGGAGTCCCATATGATGAGATTACCGTCATAATAGGCTGATGCTATGTCAGTTCCGTTGGAGAGTGGTGCGATGGAGTCCAGCCACTTGAAGAACGAATCATCTCCAGGCAATCTTCTTCTCACCAGAGCTCGCAGATGCTTCCCCGATGGGAACTCCCATAGCCTCAGCGTTCCGTCAGGGCTGCCGCTGGCCATCACTTTACCCCCTGGGAGCCAGGAAAAGCAGCTTATCCAGCTGGAGTGTCTCAACAGGATCTTCTTCAATTCACCGGATTTCCTGTCCCATATCCTGAGCGCTCCATCCACTGTGCCTGCCACCAATGATTCACCGTCATGCGAGAAGTCAGTGGTATATACATAGTTGGGTTCCGGTGAGAGAGTCTGGAGCACCTGACCGCTTTCCGGCTCGATCAGTACGACGATATTCTTTGCTCCCGCTGCCAAAACTTTTCCATCTTTCGAAAAGGCCACAGAAAGCCTGTGGTTCGCCCTCAGATTCATTATTCTCATTACAGAATACTTTTCAACATCCCAGAGATACAGACTGCCTCTATCGAATCCAGTGGCAAGAAAGCGACCGTCAGGGGACCATGCAATTGAGTATATGGATTCACTCTCACTGCTGTCACCGGAGCTGAATTTTTTCAGGAAATTGCCGTTTCTCGCATCCCATAAGACAATCGTATTGGGAGTATCGTATGTCTTCCCATAGATGCAAGCAACAGTTCTGCTGTCAGGTGAAAAAGCCACATCCTTGACATTGAGAAGAAGGTCCTTCGACTCACCAGGAAAGGAGAGGGCCATTACCCTTCCGTGGGCAAGATCCCATATGCGCGGATAGTCATAATGGCCACAACCTGCAAGAAGCCTCCCGTCAGGGGAAAAAGCCACACGATTTACCGGTGTCTTTCTTAGTGCATAAACCGCATATCTGGCCATGCTTCCTGTATTCCACAGCCATATGGTACCATCACCAAAGCCTCCTGCAAGCAGGGAGCCGTCTGGTGAATAGGCGATGGCGTTCAGGTATGCCTGCGGCCCTTTCAGCCTCCCCGAAACATCCCCAGAAGGGAGATCGCGAAGAAATATTTCTCCGTAAGCCCCGGAGGCGGAAATTCTTCCATCAGGCGCCAGCGCGACATTGCCACACGGAAAGCGGAGCAGGAGCTTCCCTGAGCATTTATCCCAAAGAAAAACATCTCCGTCACTTCCTGCAGCAATTATATTCATGGAAGGGGAGAATACAACGTTTCGTAATGAACAATTGCTGTCGCCCTGCTCATTGCGCGCAGCCAGTGCCGCTGTAAGAAGAGCAAGAAAGAGAATAAGGGGAATAAGAGCTTTCACCATATTAACTCATTAATTCTTTCTGCTGAGATTCCTCCCTGAGCGTGAAAAACATCGTGATATTATCCCTGTCGAACTGATGGCATGAGAAATCTGCGATAATCAACACGATTCTTCATTGATATGCAAGAAACTGTCTATATTCATTGAAATAATCTTCCGCCATATACATCTTTTCATTACAGAAATGAACATAGCAGGCAAGTTATGCAGCATACGATCTTGTAGGCCAAACGTCGAAACAATTATCGCGCTCAAATCATTGGATATCTCTGCATGTTAAACGACAACCATTCTGTTCTGCCACTTCCCTAAACATTGCATTTCAACGGGAACCATTGTTCACGAAGTCGGACAGCGAGTGTTTACCCTGACAAGAACGACCGAGGCAGGCCTGCCGGGGCGCAGTTTCAATCCTTATTTTACTGGACTGTTGAGCGGGACTTTATGATACGGATGAAATGTTATCTCTGCTAATCTTTCAAGACCAAAATATGTTGATAAATAAACCAGCATCCTGGTGTAAATAAACCGTTGAAGTAATTGGAGATGAGAGATATCTGGGCATTTTATGAGTTTCTGTACACCACTCTTCGGTATCAGCGATACGACAGGATGAAAAACAGGCTCCAAAGTGGAGCCTGCTCTCAATGCTCAATATTCTGAGATCTGCTACCATTGTCTCAAGAGATGACAATCATCAGGAACCGCATGAAGCGTGGATAGATGGATGAGAACACGATCGAGGATTTCCCTCATTTCATATAACTTTCTGATATCTTTCTGATAAGTGATGAGATCGAGTCCCTCGCTCTGAACGATCTTGGCAAGACAATATGCCCGAAGAGGAATGCCATCTTTAAGGTCCACGAGCAGATTCTCCATTCGTATGAGGAAGAGATAATCATAGACTTTAATGAATACGCTTCTTTCTCTGAGGCGCCGGCGCATATGCGACTCAAATTCATATCCGTCCTTTTCGGCAATGGCGCAGAATACCGTTTTGCCGGAGGATTGTGCAATCTCCTCAAGGGAGGAGACAATGCAATCGATGGGTCTTTCCTCATGTCGGAATTCAAGAATTTTTCCTGTTTTGTCCATAACAACAAACGGGCAGGGCTCAGATGATAAATCCAGACCGACAGCAAGAAACATGGAATTGCTCCTCCTTTTCACATTTCCTGGAAGGCACGATACACCTCTTCTTCGGTGATGACGTCCTTTTTCTCAAGCGCACCGAGAGTGAGGGATTTCCAGGCTAGCTCGCCGATGGTGCGTT